>Ga0105055_10001300_pt1 | contig 40509 bp, 23 predicted proteins | sample BON03_FD_78090 | JGI IMG/M metagenome (GOLD analysis project Ga0105055, IMG submission 78090) | Freshwater microbial communities from Lake Bonney liftoff mats and glacier meltwater in Antarctica - BON-03 | ecosystem: Environmental > Aquatic > Freshwater > Ice > Glacier meltwater | place: Lake... | reverse complement strand
TACCCGCTATAATATTGGTGGCTATTTGGGTTTGTCTTATGACATTACCAGTGACTTCCTCGTTGACGCAACCGTGCGCAGCGAACGGTACAGCGACTTCGGCAATACTTTTGTGTATAAAGTAAGCTCGCGCTATAAGTTGATGGATGACAAGGTTACCATTCGCGCGTCCTATTCAACGGGATTCCGGGCACCACAACTGCACCAGATTTACCTGCAAATTGCACAGCAAAGCTTCGTTCCTGGACAAGGCATCCAAACAAAAGGTATTTTCAACAACAACAGCCCACAAGCCAAATTGCTGGGCGTAGACCAATTGAAAGCCGAAGAGTCTACCAACTTCACCGCTGGTATTGGTCTCAAGCCTTCCAATAATTTCAGTATTACGCTAGACTACTACAACATCGCAGTAGACAATCGTATCATCCTTGGCTCTGAAATCACGCCAACTGGTGACCCGACCAATGCGCTTGACATCCTGTTGGCCGACAACGGTATTGTTGCCGCCAGCTTCTGGACCAATGGTATCAACACCCGTACGAGTAGTATTGACTTTGTAGCCAGCTACCGCAACGTAGTGGCAGGTGCGGGCAAACTGAGCTTCAACCTGGCCGGCAACTATATGCTAAACAATAGTCTCGAAGGGGCAAAAAGCCAAAAAGACTATGAGGCAGGTGATATCACTAAGCCAAACGGCAATGTGATCAATCCGCGCATCATCGAGGCTGCTGGAAAAAGTGTGTTTGATTTCACACAAGATGCACTGTTGTTTTCTTCACGGCCACAGTACAAAGCAATCCTGGGCATCGACTATAATTTGAATAAAATTGGCATCAGCCTGAACAATACCTTGTTCGGCACGACGACTTTCCGCCAGTTGGGTTTGAACGAGAACTTGAAAACAGTTTTTCAACCAGCAGTTGTTACAGACCTTGCGGTGAATTTCACCTTGTCAAAAACGCTGAATTTGTCTATCAATGTGAACAACATATTCAACCTCGTACCACAATGGGAGTTGGTGGCGCTGAATGCTGCTGGCGAAGCTGTATTGGCTGATCCAGCACAGCTGAAAGCTAATTCAAATGCTATTACGTTCAACCAACGTTATTCTAATTTGACGTATGATGGTTCGCAGTTTAGCCAGTTGGGTACGACTTTGGCTGCTAGCTTGAGTGTGCGGTTCTAAAAGGTTGTCTGTAGTATTTTCTCAATAAAAATTTAGCCCCCTTTCTGCTTATGCTGAAAGGGGGCTTTTTACTGGTATTATCGCATCCTGCTGTACTTGTTGGAACACGGATTTGACGGATTAAAACGGATTTAAGGTTACTTCTCCCCGCTACCAAAACGCCAACGAAATGCTGCAATAGGTGCCGTTGCTGCATCTTGCCACTCCTACCCTACTTCATCTCCTTCACCTTCACCAACTTCACCCCATTCCACTTATACAATACCACCCCATACGTCTGCTTGCTCCGCACAAAATTATCTCCTTTTTCTACAAATTCAGACATATCGTTCGTCACCAAAATGTGATCGCCGATGCCGCCCCGCTGTGTGGGCATAATATACGTTTCAGTGCTGTAAAACTGTCCTGCTTCGCTGATGGACGAGGTTCCCAAAACCTTGGTCAACAAGTTGTTTCCCTGCCAAAACAGCAGGTTGTCACCAGAAGCGTACCCGCAAGCTGGGTAGTAATAATTAACCGCCAACACCGCTTTTACTTTATCGAATGGCTCAAAAGTTACTTCAAATTCCGGGTAGTAAGACAGGTCACCGCCTGTTTTAAACTCGCATTTGGAAAGCTCTTTCCCATCCTTGGCAATGCGCACCTGCACCGTAATTTCATGCTTGTCTAAGTTGAAAGCTGAAACGCCGGTCAGGTATTGCACCCCGGCGTTTGGTGTATATTCATCCATTGGGCTCTGGATGCTGGCCAGGGCCAAAAATCCGCCCCAGAGGTAGCCCTCCAGTTTCTTTTTGTCCGCCGAAAGCACCCGCACTTTTACCCAGGGCATGGTAACGCCTTTCTGTGAATACGTCGCATCGTTGCGCTCCAGTATTTCGACTTTGGTGCCGATTGGCAAGGTGCTCAACACGGTGGATTGGGTACTGGGCTTGTCGCGTAAATTGGCATCCGAAACAAATGTAAAGTGCTTGTTTCCAACGACAAATCCTTCCAGGGTGCCGTCGGCACGCATCCAGTTTGGTTCGCCGCCATCTTGTGCCGCAAGTGCGTGCATGGACAATAATGCCAAAAAAAAGAATGGTATTTTCATTTTCAGTGATGTTGTGAAAAGTGAGAAGAAGCTGCAAAAGTAGCTACAGATTGGGCATAATTTGTGAAACATGTTTTTGTCATCCTGCTGTACTTATTGGAGCACGGATTGAACGGATTAGACGGATTAAAACAGATTTATAAGAGCGCACCCTTAATCCGTTTTAATCCGTTCAATCCGTGTTCTAATAGGTACAGCAGGATCAACGGACAAAATTTTAAAAACTTATCTTTGGCGAAAAAGGGCTACCATATCGAGAAAAAGCTCGGTTAAGGGAGTCTTAATATCCATGCCTCAATTAAACTTTGGCCACGGCCTTCCGTCAAAAATCCATATCTAGTAAAAACCATTTTAACAACCACCACACTATGAACAAACTAAAATTGATGGGAGCGGCATTAATAATGCTCCTCGCAACTTCCACGTACGCCCAAAGCGAGCCCGCAGACAGCACAGGGCTACCCGGCGATAACTTTAACCTCGAGTCGGCCATTGAACTGTTCAAACAGGCAAGTTCCCCGGAGGAATTCGAAAAACTGTTGAACAGCGAAAACAGCAATATCAACAACCTTGACCTGAACGAAGATGGCGAGATTGATTACATCCGCGTCATCGACAACATGCAGGGAGATGTACATGCCATCATCCTGCAAGCGATTGTCAGCGCATCAGAATCGCAGGATATTGCCGTCATCGAGATTGAAAAACAAGGAGCAGAAACGGCCATCCTACAGATCATCGGCAACGAAGACGTGTATGGCGAACAAGTTATCGCAGAGCCTTTTGAAGAAGATGCGGTAAAAAACGGCAAAGACAAAGGCCCATCTCCCCGATTTGCACCAGTGCGGGTTGTGGTTAATGTCTGGTTGTGGCCCAGCGTGCGCTATATGTACCGCCCAGCATACGTCGTATATGTATCGCCTTACCGCTGGCGCGCCTATCCAACTTGGTGGCGCCCATGGCGTCCCTACCCCTATCGCCGCTATCACGCCATTGCACGTCCTTATCGGGCACATTACCATGTAGTGCCTACACACAGGGTTGTTAGGGCTCATGCCGTGTACACCCCACACCGCACCACTTCCAGAACGGTACACACCCGCACCACAACCGTCATGGCAAAACGCGGAAAACACGGCACTACCGTTGCTAAAAAGACAACGACAACCACCCGTGGAAAAAATGGCAATGTGAAGCAACAAACAACCACCAAGGCTGTGAGAAAAGGTAATAACGGAAATGTGCGTGGGGCGAAAAAGACCACGACAACGAAGCGGCGCGGGGGACGCGGATAAAAAAAGAGGTTTCAGGGTTTCATGGTTAAAGGGTTTCATGGTTTACGCGATTTGTTGTCAAATTTGAAATACTATTTCAAAGCAACCACAAATCGCGTAAACCTGAAACATGAAACCCTAGTTTATTTGTACAAGGTATTTATTCTTCTTCCCACTCTCCACCATCATAAACTTGCCGTGTAACAGGTCGGCGGTGGAAACAGTGGCCGCTAAATCCGTGATTTTTCGTTTGTTCACAGAGATCATGTTGGACTGTACGGCCCGTTTTGCATCGCTGCGGCTGCTGAGGATTCCGGTCATTTCACTCAAAAAGTCTAGAAGGTTCACCGTTCCAGAGAAGTTGTCCTTACTTACTTTTGGTGAAGGAATTTCGTCCGCTACCTCGGCCAGCGTTGCTGCATCAAGGCTGCGCAGGGTCGCGGCATCGGCATTGGGGTCGAAGAGGAGTTTGGACACAGCTTGCACTGCGTTGTAGGCTTCCTCGCCGTGCACGCGGCGGGTGATTTCTTCGCCAAATATCCGCTTGATATTCTGAGGCGTTTCATTTGCTTCCAATGATTCTATTTCCTCCTGGTTTTTGAAGGAAAAATAGCGCAGAAATTTCGGCAGGTCAATGTCGTCGGCATTGAGCCAGAACTGGTAAAATTTGTACGGCGAGGTAAGGCTTGGGTCGAGCCAGATATTGCCGGCCTCGCTTTTACCGAATTTGGTGCCGTCGGCTTTTGTCAGCAACGGCGTGGTGACAGCATGCACTTTTACGTCATCAATTTTGCGGGCAAGCTCAACGCCAGAGATGATATTGCCGTATTGATCGCTGCCCCCCATTTGAAGGGTGACACCGTGGTTGCGGTGCAGCAATACAAAATCAAATCCTTGTAGGAGCTGGTAGCTGAATTCCGTGTAAGAAATGCCCGATTCACTCTCAATCCTGCGCTTCACGCTTTCCTTGGACAACATGTAATTGACTGTCAGGTACTTGCCCACGTCGCGCAGGAATTCCAACACGTTCATTTTTTCGTAAAACGCGTAGTTGTTGAGGACAATGGCGTGGTTTGGCGTGGAGGGATCAAAGTCCAACAGCTTTTTTACTTGTGCTTCCTGGTGGGCCGTGTTCCGGTCCAGCTCTTCAAAGCTTTTCAGGTCGCGCTCTTTGTCTTTTCCACTCGGATCGCCGATGCGCCCGGTAGCGCCACCCATTAATACAACGGGCTGATGCCCTGCCTTTTGCAGGAAAGTGAGCAGCATTATTTGCACATAATTCCCAATGGTCAGGGAAGGGGCTGTGGGGTCAAACCCGATGTAGGCACGCACCATGCCCGATTTTAAATGTTCTTCAACGCCATGCGTCATATCGTGTATCAGGCCACGCCACTTCAGTTCGGAGATAAAATCTAGCACAGGGGAAAAGTTTGATCGTTAAATAAAGAGCGCAAAATTAATAGAAATGCTGGCAGGAAGTTGTTCTGTGGTCAGCATTTCCAAAATTTAGCCTATCGTTTTATGAGTTTGCCTCGATATGTCTGGCCTTCGGCCATTAATGAGACGAAAAATATGCCAGAAGAAAGGCTGGAAATATCTACACTGACTGCTGTATTTCGCTTGTTGCCCAAGGTTTGATCCATTCGTTTCCGTCCCGCTATATCCCAAATTTGAAGGTTGTATTCCTGTACATTGTTTTCTGGAACTTCAACCCAGGCAAAGTCAGCGGCTGGTTGTGGGTAAATTTTTAGCAGCAAGTTTGAGTCCAAGGTCATTTTAGCATCCGTTGGCGTATCTTCCAATGAGACGCAATAATCTTCTACCTGGCCAAAGCTGAAGGTTCCACATGCGGTAGGGGGCAATTGGTTGTCTTCAGCAAATTTCATCAACACCCGCAATCGCGTGATGCCCGTTTGGGTAAACGGCGGCACAACCAGGCTGCCAATGGCGGTCCCGCTTTGTGGAAACCCAGGATCAAAGGCCAATTCTTCAGGATCGTCAAAATCTCCATCCTGGTTAAAATCAATGTAAACCCGATAAAATTCTTTGTACGGTGCGCCCCAAAATCCCGGCGTAATCTCAACAGCTACAGTGCTTTGTGGATATATTTGAGGATAAGAGCTCTGTTGGGTCGATATGTCCTGGTAACCTCCCCCACCCCAGCCGGATTGATAATCCCAGGATCCAATTTTGACGCTTTTAATCCATTCCTGTGACGCGGAAAGCCCCGCGGCAATACAATATTCTTTTTCATGGCAGGCACCACAGCCAAGCGACAAATATGGGCTCAAGGGCGTTAAACTTATCCAAGAGTCGAAGCACCATCCTTGTATTTGAATTTCGTAGTGGGTGCAGTCCAATATATCCGGGACAAAAAAAGTGTTGTCGCCTGTCACAAAGATTTGCCATGTTGGGCTATTCAAGTTGCGGATCAGGACTTTGTACGAGGAGTAATCTTGCAACATACTCCAAGAAATGCTTACACCGTTGTTTGACGCTTTTACTGTCCAATTGAAGTTTGTGGCTTCACAGCATCCTAATGTTACAAAGGGGCTGATCGGTGACCAAGCGCTTGTTTCGCCATTCTGACATATACATTGAAGGGAAAATTCATAATTGGTACAGGGTTGCAACCCATCGAGCAAATATTCGCCTGATACATTTTGAACAACTGTCCAGTCGGGAGCTCCCAAAATGCGCCAGCGCAGCGCAGCGCTTTGAATGCCCTTTGGTTCCGACCATTGTAGCAGGCTAGCGTATGGGCTTATAGAGAGCGTTTTTAGCCCAAATGGTGCCGGGCAACTAGCGCATTGGGCCTCATATTGCTGCAATAGATTATTAAGGTTGAGTCGGCCATTGCTTACGCTCGCGCCATTCATGGAAGCATTTGATGTAGTGCTGCTCGTGAGCAGGCTTTTTGTCCATATCGCAGCAGCTTTTGGACTTGTTTTTGCGAGCGCGATCAGTTCCGGACAAGGGGCGGCATACAGCAATCCAATACCGCCAGCCACATGTGGCGCAGCAAAAGAAGTACCAGAAAATGTTCCATACTGACTGCCAGCGCTGGTTATTAGAATCTCTTGACCGTAAGCGCCCAGATCAATATTTACCGGTCCCCATGCAGCGGACGGTGCCAGTTGGTCTGACTTGTCGAGGGATGTTACCGCAATTAAATAATCGCTCGGACAAGTAGTTGGCAGGTCGCCGGCAATATCGACATTTACCGGATTGTTGGCAGTAGCTGCCACGCTGACGATACCCGCCTCCCCTAACAAATCAAATGCTGCGCACCAAAGCGGCGCATTCGCGGGCATGCCATAGTCGATACCCCAAGAGCAATTCACGGCAACGACAAATGCGCCCTTCGTGCCATTGCTCTGGTTGTATTTTTTCCGCGCTCGCAATACATAATCGTATGCTGCCAACATTTCGGATTCAAGATTCCCGCCGGCGACAAACATGATTTTTACGTTCCAGTTTACCCCCGAGACCCCTACCCCATTATTGCCATAAGCACCTATGATGCCGCTCACAGGAGTGCCATGCGTCGTCAGAAGCCCTTGAATATTATCGTTTTGAGAAAACACATTCCAACCACTGAAATCATCCACATAGCCATTGTTGTCGTTGTCGATACCGTCGTTTGGGATTTCAGCCCAGTTTTTCCAAAGATTCGCGATCAGGTCGGGATGTGTTTTATTCACCCCGCCGTCAATAACAGCCACAACAATCGTATCTCCGGCCATACTTACACCGCCGGTGCTGATATTCCAGGCTAAATCAGCGTCCAAGTCAGCATTGGGGACACCGCCATTTGTGCCGTTGTTGATATATTGCCATTGTTCGTTAAAAAGTGGGTCATTCGGCAGCAAATTGCTGCGTTGTGTCAGCAAATGGTTGGCCTGGGCAATGCTTACTTCCGGCTGTCGGCGAAGCCAGGGCAACAGGTCTAGTTGGCAGTGCTCCACTTTCAGCAACCAGATGCCCATCTCTTCGGAAACTAATTCCAAGGTTGGGTGCGTTGCTTTTGTTCGTTTGGATTTTGTTTTTTCCTGGCTATTTTGGTTATTGCCAGCGGACAATAAGCTGTCCAATCGATTCAGCAGCTTATCGGAAGGAGCGGCGGTATGCAACAGCCACTGCCCTGGAGCTGCTTGTTGGGCGACAAGCCTGGTGCTTATTCCAAGCACAACAAGCAGTATAACAAGCAGCGTATTTGACAGAATTTTCATCTTAATATTATCAGCAACAACGAGCGGTTCTTTACAAGTCAATTCGGGTGCAAAATTGCACGGAAGAAATGGAGGCACAAGGCAAATCTTGGGTCTAGGTATATTTTTGTCAAAATGTTTAGGCCATTTTCTACCTTAATGCTGCAAATGTAAAAGCCACCGCCCCAAATGATTGATTGAATATAGGCTATTTCTTGGGCCAATTCAGTATAATCTCGAACAAATCCGCAAATTTGTCAAACAATAAACAAGTTCCTGTGACTGCTACTACAATTAACGTGCGCTTCAAACCCCTGGTATTGCTTTGTCTGGTGCTATTTTTCACTCAAATTGAGCTTCGCGGCCAAGGTTGTGGGTGTACAAACTGCCCACAATTCATGCCCGACAATTTTGTTGGAAGCTTTTTGATCAACGTCATGGGCGCTACCAACAACACTCTCGGCCAGAACGGCCAAGGAGTTTGCGGGGTGAACATGACTTTTGACCATGAATATATCGGTGATTTGAGCATCGTGTTGACTTCGCCTTCAGGGCAATCCGTAACCCTGGTTGGTCCTATCGGGCTTTTTGGCACGACAGATTTTACCACTTGGGCCATATCTTTCGTTCCATGTGGCGATGTAGCCAATCCAGACCCAGGCTTCACCGCACAATGGAGTAATAACCAGGCTTGGGGAATGTTCGGTAACTATACGGGCTCCTATTTCCCCTCTAATGGATGCCTTGAGAATTTCAACTCTGGCCCTGTCAATGGCACCTGGACCCTCACCGTAACCGATGGCCAGAACAATGACGTGGGCAATTTTTATGACTATGAGATCATTTTCTGTGATCCATCGGGCATCAATTGCTTTTCCTGTGCTGCTGAAGCCGGTAACTTGCCGCAACCCGATGTTATTGCTTGTGAAGGTGCGTCCAACTTGAGTTTAAACCTTCCACCAACCTACACTTCACCACAGGTGGAACCTCCTGCATCCGATTATGGCTATACTTATGTCATCGGCGGAACAGGCGGTGTCATCCTGGCGTACGAAGACAATCCAGACCTTTCAGGTTACGACCCCGGCGTTTACACCATCTGCGGATTCTCCTATCTCACAATACAACAAAACCTGATTCCGCCTCCCAATGGATCTTTGACCATAACACAGCTCACCAATCAATTGGCCTCCACAAGCCCACCATTATGCGGGGATATTACGGGCAACTGCGTGAACGTCACCATTAATGCCAACCCACCGGACGAAGAGGAGTTTGAGACAATTTGTGCGCCTATGTGCTATATCTTCCACAACCAAACCTATTGCCAATCAGGCACTTACCCCAGAAATTTGACATCACCCCAAGGATGCCCCTACACCGCAGTGCTGTACCTGACAGTTACCCAACCTGTCACCAAAAATATCATTGAGACTATATGCGCAAACGAATGTTCCTCAACCCCTGGGTTTGAAAGCAATTGTATGCAAGGGAATTACCAGGAAATTTTCATGGGAAGTTCAGGGTGCGACAGCATCGTCAATTTAAACCTGCTGGTGCTGAATGTATTGGCAACTGTGGCGGCACCTCAAATGTTGTCTTGTAACCAGCCAACCGTTACCCTTTCAGGTGTAGGTTCTAGTACCGGCGCAACTGTTAGTTACCTATGGACAGCCAGTAACGGCGGCAATATCGTTGGCAACACTGCGGGCATTACGGCCATTGTGAATCAGCCAGGAAATTATCAACTCCGGGTTTGTAAATCAGGAGGCGGTGTCACCTGTTGCGATTCCACGCAAGTAACCGTCAGTGCCCAACAAGACCCACCACCAGTGCCGGATTCTATTGCAGGGCCCGTTATCTTATGCCAAGGCCAAACTGTTAGTTACGCGGCAGCCACAGTAATCGGCGCGACCAGTTATATCTGGACGGTGCCGACAGGTGTTGTCATTAATTCCGGTCAAAATACCGCCACCATAAATCTCACCTGGAACAGCGCCAATGGTGGCAATGTATGTGTATCCGCCAGCAACCTTTGTGGCACAAGTATGCCAACCTGTTTGGCAGTTGCCGTAACTCCGATACTTATCCCAGCCCAGCCATCTGGTAACATAAATGTTTGTGCTGGTGACACGGTCAATTATTCCATTCCGCCATTAGTAGGTATAAGCGCTTATACTTGGACCACAAATGGTGGCACAATCCTTTCTGGCCAAGGCACTACGGATATCGTGGTGGCTTGGGGCGACAGCACTGGAAGTGTCTGTGTAAACGCTACGGGGGCTTGCGGCGCAAGCCCCGATGTTTGTTTGCCTGTATCTATAACGGCAATACCCCAAACGCCGCTTGTCAGTGGCCCGGCAAATAGCTGTCCAGGCTCAAACGAAACCTATACCGTTGCTTTAATACCTGGCGCTACAAGCTATAACTGGGTGACAACCAATGGCATGATCCTCAGTGGTCAGGGCGGCGATACCATTCAAGTGAGCTGGAATAACAATGCCAACAGCGGTGCCGTATGCGTCAATGCCGCCAATACCTGCGGCGCTAGTCCCGACAGTTGCTTGAATGTAGGATTGAGCATTCCGCTCAGCAGCCAACTTTCCACTACCTGTGATTCGGCCAATACATTTTATACGGTTTCCTTTGCGGTTACCGGGGGAAATCCACCGTATTCAATTCCAGGAGGGACCATTACCGGAGGGCTGTTTGCCTCAGACCCTATCTTGAGTGGCCAGGGGTACAGCTTTGTTATCACGGATTCACTCGGATGCACTGCTGTCAATGTTACAGGAATACATGCCTGTCTTTGTACTTCAGATGCGGGCAACATGAGCATGACCCCACTGTCTGCTTGTGCCGATCAGCAGGTGACCGCTACCCATCTCGGTGCTGACATATTGGACGGCAACGACATAGCGGCATTCGTACTGCATACCAATCCAGGAGCACCGCTTGGGACAATTTTGGATGAAAACATCACGGGCGTTTTTGGCTTTTTAACTGGAATGGCTTTTGAAACCACCTACTACATTTCTTATGTTGTTGGCGACGATATGGGCGGCTTGCCCAACCTGGCAGATCCTTGCCTTGCGATTTCTCAAGGCCAACCTGTCGTATTTCACGAAATCCCGACGGCCAATGCCGGGGTGGATGCCAGTACCTGTGCTGCTGTGTTGAACCTTGCGGGCACCGGATTAGGCGCAGGGGTTTGGGCGCTGGTAACCGTTCCCAGTGGCGGCAACCTGACCCTTTCTTCCGTCACAGATCCCAATAGCACCGCTACTGCCAATGGATACGGCACCTATAACCTGAGTTGGACATTGGACAACAGCGGCTGTTTGTCAGCCGATACCGTAACCTTAACTTTCAATGATTGCAATTGCGTCAGCAATGCCGGAACCATGGATACGCCCATACAAATTGCTTGTGAAGGGGCTGACATTCTAGCCACTCATTTTGGCGACGAAACGCTGGATGGCGATGATATTGGTGCCTATCTTTTGCATTCAGGCGCCGGAAATGCCTTGGGAACGGTGTATGCATCTAACACAACGGGCGTATTTGGATTCCAAACAGGCATGGTGTACGGCATCACTTATTTTGTTTCTTATGCCGTGGGCAACAATTTGAACGGCGCTCCTGATCTCAGTGATTTCTGCTTGTCGGTTTCCGTCGGTCAGCCAGTCGTGTTTTATCAAAATCCCGCTGCCGATGCAGGAATGGACATGAGCACCTGCGGTACCAATTTGACCCTCGACGGGAATAGTTTACCCGGAGGGCTTGGCGTATGGACAATTATTTCAGGTAATCCAGCAAATATCGCCATCAGCCAGCCAGGGGACCCGCTGAGTGCCGTGACTGTTTCCCAGCCAGGAAACTTCGTGCTTGGTTGGACCATCACGCAAAACACCTGTGTTGGTACGGATCAAGTTTCGCTGGGATTCAACCCTTCGCCAACACTTGGAAACCTGGTGCGCACTTGTGATGCTACCAACGAGAATTTCACGGTAACCCTAACCATCACAGGCGGGACAGCGCCGTATATGGTGAACGGAAATGCGCTCGCAGGTCCTTTGTTTATCTCAACCCCATTTGCCAACGGTCAAAACTATTCATTTACCGTAATGGACGTAAACGGCTGCAATATGCCCAATGTAACAGGAGCCTTTAGCTGCAATTGTACCACCAATGCCGGCACTATGTCCGCAAACCTCATTTCCAGGTGTCAAGGTCAGCCCATTACTGCCACAGGGAACAACAATGAAACGCTTGATGCCAACGACGTAGTTGCTTACGTGCTGCATAGCAGCGCTGGGCCTGCGCTGGGACAGGTGTTCGCCCAAAACGCCACGGGGACTTTTACATTTCAGCCTGGGATGATGTATGGGACAACTTATTATATCTCCCTTGTTGCCGGCAATCCAGCAGGCACCTTTCCCAATCCATTAGACCCCTGTTTTTCTGTAGCGCCTGGCCGGCCCGTTGTGTGGCAAGAGAATCCGGTTCCCAATGCTGGTGTTGATGCGTCCATTTGCGGTGATACACTGACGCTTGCCGCTATTACGGCAGGTTACAGTGGTGTTTGGACAAAGGTACTCGGCCCTGGCAATGCATCCTTTTCTGCTGCAACCGGCACGAACAGCGATGTTTCCGTTAGTCTTTTTGGAACCTATATTTTTCAGTGGACAGAAACAAACAACGGTTGTGTTGGCAGCGATCAAGTAATCTTTCGTTTTTTTGACACACCCGACGTTAATGGGTTAAACCAGGTTTGCAACAATACCAACACCCAATATACGGTGACCTTCACGGTGGCCGGCGGAACTGCACCATATACTGTAAGTGGGTTGCCCGGTGGATTAGCGGGTAATGTCTTCACGTCCACCCCCATTCAAAGCGCCGCAGCATACAGTTTTCTTATGACAGATGTCAATGGTTGCGTAGTTGGGCCTATTACAGGGGTGGAAAACTGTGTTTGTGCCACCGATGCGGGCACCATGCAAACGGACCCATTGGTATTTTGCGCCAATACTTCCGCCGTTGGTGTTTGGGACAACAATGGCAATACGGATGGTGATGATATTATTCGTTTTGTGCTGCACAGCACGCCCGATGCTACCCTTGGTACAATTTATATAATCAATACGCAACCGACATTCCCCTTCCTGCCTCCCCTGCAAACAGGCATCACCTACTACATTTCTGCTATTGCAGGCAACAATGCCGGCGGCAATGTGGATGTAAACGATCCTTGCCTTAGTGTTGCCCCTGGGGTCCCTGTTCAATGGAAACCCATGCCAAGCGCTACCATGAGTGGCGATGCTACCCTTTGCGCTGGCAATGTCGGTACGATTACATTTACAGGAACTGGCACCTATCCGTTGACGATAAACTATTTGGATGGTGGCGTAGCCAGTAGTCAGGTTATTACCAACAACCAGCCGGTGGTTTTGAACCCATTACATGCCAGTACATGGGTCTATAATTTACAAAATGTCTCCGATGGCACTTTACCCACCTGTACGACCCAGCTCAATGGATCGGCGACCCTTACGGTAAATCAACCTGTGAATGCTGGCACCGCCAACGCGCCGGTAGAATTTTGCGCGGGTGTTGACCTGCCAATAGTGCTGTCGAACTTGATAACCGGGGCAGATTTTGGCGGCCAATGGTCTGAAACTTCGGCTGTGCCCTCGTTGCCCGGTGCTTTTAATGCAGCGCTTGGGGAGTTCAATACCGGCGGACAACCGGCAGGCACCTATAAATTTCGATATTTTTTAAATGCGCTTGCACCTTGCGTTAGCGATGCGGAAACGGTGACAATTATCATTCATCCTACCCCTGTTGCCAATGCAGGTGAAAATCAGGCCATCAATTGCAACGAGGCCACCGTTACGTTAGGCAATGCCGATACCAGCCCTGGCACTTATTCCTGGACCCTGGACACCCTTTCCGTGGGCAATACCAAACAAATATTTGTCGCTAATGCGGGTACTTATACTTTACTGGTGACGAACGCTGCTGGCTGCACCGCAACAGATGAGGTCATGGTGGTATTAGACAACCAGGTGCCAGAAGTGGAAGCAATTTCACTGAATGGGATTCGCTGTTATGGAGAAAGTAATGGTTCTATTTCCGTTGACTCGACAAGCACAGCACATCTCCCGCTGGTTTATTCTTTGAACGGGGGGCCATTTCAACAAAGTCCGGTATTCAGCAATCTTGAACCTGGAAACTATGTTGTCACGTTATTGGATCCCAATGGCTGCGAATCCAGCACGGCACAGCTAACTTTAACACAACCAGATCAACTTTTGGCTGATCTTGGTGCAGATATTGAGGCAGCGTTAGGAGACTCGGTGCATCTTTCGGTGGAAGCAACCTTGCCACTTTCGACTTTAAAAACTGTTTCCTGGCAACCATTGTTGGATTCTTCCCTCACCCGAAAGCCTTCAGAACAAAACTTTTTGCCTTTGAATTCCTGGCGGGTGACGGTAACCATTGTAGATTCTAATGGCTGTATTGCCCACGATGAAGTATTGATCCGCGTCGACAAGCCCCGAAACATCTACATCCCCAATATTTTCAAACCTGAAACCGGACAGGAACCCATCTTTTACATTTATGGTGGACTCGACGTAGTCGAAGTGGAATCGTTCTTGATTTTTGACCGATGGGGAACCCAGGTTTTTGAGCAACAAAATTTTATGCCAAACGAACCATCCAACGGATGGGACGGAAAGTATAAGGGACAACGCCTCAACCCAGGTGTTTTTGTGTATCAAGCATCTGTCAGATTTATTGACGGACAAACAATTCTATACAAAGGTGACCTCACTTTGTTGCGATAATCCATCACTACATTTTATTTTTTTCGAGATGAGATTTAATTTTCTGCTGACAGTGTTCCTATTGGTCGCATTGTCCGCCAAGGCCCAGCTACCGCCACCATGTATGCCCGGCCAGGCACCTTCCGAGGACTGTGAGATTACGTGCATATACTGCAACTTCAATGGTCTGGTCAGTTCGACAACGGGTTATAGCTCAGGTTCTGCTCCAGGTTTTTGTGGTTCCATTGAAAATTCTCAATGGTTGGGATTTATTGCCGGCGCGCCACAGGCGACCTTTACAGCAACCCCAATAAATTGCGCCAATGGTGATGGCGTCCAGATCGCTTTGTACGATGACTGCAACGGCCCCCCAATTGATTGTAACGGTGGTAGTATGGGGAATGGCGGCAATCCGGTCAGTCTGATAGATGTACCACTCAATCCAGGTTCGAACTATTACTTATTGATCGACGGATTCGGTGGTGATCAATGTACTTTTAGTATCACTGTTAATCCTCCAATTGCGGTAATAGCGCCGCCAATCGGAAACAATATCGGCCCCATTCAGGGCCCAAACCCTGTATGTCCAGGTGCCACAGTAACCTATACCATCCCCCCCGTGGCCAATGCTGGCGCCTATAATTGGTCGGTTCCTAGTGGCTGGCTTATCAATGGCATGTCATCCCCGCAACAGGTTTTGGCAGGAGACGCGGGTAATTCAGTTCAAATCACCTTTGGAACAACCAGCGGCGCAATATGTGTGCAAGCGGTAAATTCCTGCAATTTAAATGGGCCTTCTACTTGCCGATCGATTGTCGTAGCCCCAATTCCGCCTACAACATTGCCGCCAGCAACTGTGTGTTTCGAAGACACCCCCTACACTTTGCCCTGGGGTGACCAAGCTCCTATGTCTGGCTTGTACCAGACGACCATAAATTCTTACTTGGGATGTGACAGTGTTGTGCGACAACAGGTCAACGTCAAAACACCCCTGCTCACCTTTTTAACGCCTAAAACAATTTGCGCTGGAGATTTTGTCACCATTTGCGATGAACCATATTCCACTGGTGGCAGTTTTGCCCACATGTGCGAATCCTATCAGGGCTGTGACAGTGTGGTCAATTTCTCCATTATAGTGCTGGATCCGGTTGCCAATATTAATGGTGGCGGGACACTAACCTGCAATACCATTGCTGTTACACTAACGGCATCTTCTTCACCCGTTGGAACAATTTTCAATTGGCGAAATCTTGCCGGACAATCATTGGGCAACACCAATAGCCTGGCGGTCACAGCGGCTGGAACTTATATACTCAGTGCCACACTTAATGGCGGTGGGATACAGTGTATAAAGAGAGATACCATTGTCATCGGGTCGAACACCATCCCCCCAACATTATCTGCTACTGGTGGCACCTTGAATTGCACTGTCAGTTCTGTTGCGTTATCGGCTAGTTCCAATGCCAACCCGCCCGCTTGGGCTTGGAGCGGCCCAAATGGCTTTACCGCCACTATTGCCAGTCCAACGGCCACCCTACTAGGCACCTATGCCGTTACCGTTACCAACGGTGGAAATGGATGTACTTCTACGGCAACGGCCAGTGTGAATGGAAACACCACTCCACCAATTGTAAGCACTGTTGGCGCAACGCTCTCCTGCGCTGTAACGTCGACACAAATTACGGTCCAATCCACGCCCGGCACCGTTTTATTTCAATGGGCCGGCCCTAATAATTTTAGTTCTACCCTCCAATCGCCTACAGTTGTTACCCCAGGTAATTACACAATCATTGTTACGGATACCATCAACAATTGCACGTCCAGCGGCGCTGCCATCGTTAATCTAGACAACACGCCGCCCGGCGCAAATGCCGCGACGTCTGGCATAATAAGTTGCACAACGCCTACTGTTACGATTAATGGAGGCCCTGGAACCGCAGGAAATACTTTTGCCTGGACAGGCCCGAATAGTTTTACGTCAATGATCCAGAATCCAGCAGTCACCATTGCCGGTACTTATACCGTACTTGTTACTGGCGCGAACGGTTGTACAAGTACTACATTTACCGCGGTGACCGGCGATACGTTGGCACCAATTGCCAATGCAAGTGGTGGAACCGTCACTTGTGGTGCCCAGAACATTGCCATCAACGGTGCTTCCAGTACGATGGGTTCCACCTTTGATTGGACAGGCCCGGGAGGCTTCTTTTCAGCTTTGCAAAACCCAGTAGTAGCCGATTCTGGCCTATACGTGTTAACTGTTACGGCACCAAATGCTTGCACGGCCACTGCCACAGCCTTGGTCTTAGGTGATTTCGAGCTGCCAGATGTCAGCGCGGTTGGTGGTAATGTAACCTGTACAGAAACCTCTGTCACCATCACGGCCAGCAGTAATACCCCTGGTGCAACCTTGAAATGGACAGGGCCAGGCGGGTTTATGTCGACCATGCCCTCCGTTACCGTAGGCACTGTCGGAAACTACATTATGACTGCCACGGCACCAAATGGCTGCAAAGACACTGCCATCGCCCAGGTACTCCCAGACGCCAACTTACCCAACGCATCAGCGGACGGTGGGGAACTTACCTGTACCGATACAAGCATTATTTTAAATGGCGGCACCACCTCCCAAGGGGTGCTTATTGCCTGGCAAGGCCCAAATGGCTTTAACTCCACCTTGGAAGACCCAACGGTTTCAGTGGATGGAATTTACACCCTCATCGTTACCAACCTCTCGAATGGTTGTACTGCTGAAGCGGATGCTACCGTAACCTTGAACAATACCGAACCTGGGGCCAGCTCCCTAGGCGGAACCTTGACCTGCGCACAACCCAACTTGAACCTGAGCGCTTCCGCTCCGACGAATACCGTCACTTGGATGTGGACAGGGCCCGGCGGATTCAATTCATCCCTTCAAAACCCAAACATTGGTGTGACTGGCAATTATATATTGACGGTTACCAGTACGGTAAACGGCTGTACCACCAGCAGCACGGCGGTAGTTGATGTGGATCAAACAGCACCGCAGGCAGCCTCTAACACTGGAACATTAACCTGCTCCCTGGATTCTTTGACACTGAACGGAAGTGCCAATGTTGCAGCTGGTTTTCAATGGAGCGGCCCTGGGGGAGGAGGGACGGGTCAAAATCTTCTGGTCGTGAACCCCGGCGATTATACCTTAATCGCAACGGCAACTGGAAATGGCTGCGTTGACACCCTTATTGTGACCGTAGACCAAGACATTGTGCCGCCTGGAGCAAGTGCCAGTGGCGATACCATTGATTGCAACAACCCACAAGTTCCTATTGCCGCCGGTACCACTTCGGGTATTTCGTATCAATGGACGGGGCCAGGAAATTTCACTTCCAGCCTTCAAAATCCGGTGGTTGATTCCAGCGGTGTTTTTACCGTAACCACCACTGCGGCAAATGGCTGCACCAGCACGGCTGAAGCCATCGTCGTGCTGGATAACGATCCTCCAACCATCGTTGCTACCGCGAATGACATCATTACTTGTTTTGCGCCTTCTGTCAATATTCAGACGACTATTTCACCTGATTCAACCTTACAAGGTGTTTTATGGACTGGGCCCAACAATTTCAGCGCTACTGCCATCAGTCCTTCGATTACCGCAGGCGGCACCTATTCTCTTGTTGCAACCGGAGAAAATGGCTGTACCGCTACGGCAAATATTGTTGTACAAGAAGATACGAATGCGCCAGATGCCAATGCCACTGGAGCTACCCTCACCTGTACCAATATCACGGTTGTCTTAAACGGGACGTCACAAACCTTGGGCACTACATTTGACTGGTCTGGACCGAATGGTTTCAGCTCCATGCTTGAAGACCCGAGTGCCAGCTTTGATGGCACCTATACCGTGACTGTAACTGCCCAAAACGGCTGTACCTCCAGCGCTCAAGCCATCATTTCCATCGATACTTTGCCCCCAAGTGCGGCCGCTGTTGGTGCGAACAATTTAAATTGTGATGATTTAAACGCTGTTTTGGCAGGAAGCTCTCAAACAATTGGGGTGACTTATTTATGGAGCGGCCCTAACAATTTTAACGCTACGACAGCCCTCATATCGGCCAGCCTGCCTGGAATATATCAAGTGCAAGTCACTGGCCCGAATGGCTGCACGGCTAGTAGTTCCCTGACGCTTACGCAGGATATTTCAGCGCCCAATGCTACTGCCTTGGGCGGAACCGTAGACTGTATTTCGGGGCAACTCAGTTTGAGTGGAAATTCAACGACAACGAATGCTAGTTTTGCCTGGACGGGGCCCAATAATTTTAACGCGGCACAGCAAAATCCGGTTGTTTCCTCGCCAGGGGATTACGTACTGACGGTCACAGGCCCCAACGGTTGCAGCAATATCGCTACGGCAACGGTGGTAGAAAACACCTCCTCGCCCATTGTATCGCTCGCTGGTGCTACGCCACTCACCTGCCAAGTGACCGCCATAACGCTCACGTCTACCATCAGCACCATGGGTGCAACAGGTGTGTGGACGGGGCCTAACAGCTTCACCGCCAGCACAGAAAACATCACTATTTCCACGCCAGGGACATACGTGTACACCGTTACCGCTCAAAATGGTTGTATTTCAGCACCGACACTCAACATTATCCAGAATATCACGCCACCGCAGGGTGTTAGCGCTACAGGAGGCTTACTGAATTGTTCTTTCCCGAGTATTTCGCTGCAAGGCAATTCCAGTACGCCGGGGGTAAATTACGCCTGGACTGGACCAGGGAACTTCATGTCTTCGCTGCAAAACCCGGCTGTGAACATGCCCGGGATTTACACGCTTGTTGTTAGCAACCCGATTAATGGCTGTACTACTGCTGCGACAACCAACGTGACCCAAGACCCAACGGTACCCGATATTTCGGTGCAGGCGGATTCACTGACCTGCGCGACAACTTCCGTAATACTGAATGCCAGTACCATGACAGCTGGGGTTACCTTCTTATGGACTGGGCCCAACAATTTTAGTTCCACAGTGGAAGACCCACAAACCAGCACACCGGGTCTGTACGCCGTCGTGGCAACGGCCTTGAGTGGCTGCACAGCTGTGTCCAATTTCATTGTAAAGCAGAACATAAACCTGCCTAACGTAATGGCCTCGGGCGATACGCTGACTTGCACGCAACAGTCGGGGCAAATCAACAGCAGTTCCAGTACATTGGGTGTCAATTTCGCCTGGACAGGGCCGGGAAATTTCAGCTCAAACCTGGCGTCACCCAGCATCACGCTGGCTGGCACCTACACCGTAGTGGTAACCGCGCCAAATGGTTGCAGTTCCAGCGCTCAGGCAATTGTTTCGCCTGATGTGAATGCGCCCGTCATTACCGCTTCTGGCGGAACCATTACCTGCCTTGTGACGAGTGTTACCTTAGGTGCTACATCGAACATTGGTGTGCTCTGGAGCTGGACGGGACCTGCAAATTTCAGTTCCAATGTTCAGAATCCAGCAGTGACGGCAGCGGGCAATTACACCTTGTCTGCCACTGCACCCAATGGTTGCGTGAGCACAAAAGCAGCCGTTGTTTTAGCCAATACAATCCCGCCAAATCTCTCAACGAGCATTCCCAATGAACTGGACTGCACGACAACCCAGGTTGGGTTGGGTGCCAGTGTCGTGGGTGCTGGACAATATTCATACCTGTGGAATACCCAGAATGGCGTTATACTTTCTGGCGCCAATACGGCCACTCCACAAGTGACACAAGCGGGCGTTTACTCCGTACAGGCCACCGATCTGTCCAACGGCTGCACCATCACCCGCAATGTGACCGTGATGGTAGATCCTGCCACGCCTTCCGGGGCGGTATTGCAAAAAAAGGATATCACCTGTTATGGGGAAACTGATGGATCCATTCGCATCGATTCCATTCAGGGTGGCACAGCACCCTTTCTTTACTCCCTTGACAATCAAGCGTTTACAACATCATTTGTTTATCAATCGCTCACGCCTGGCAACCACATCCTGGTGGTACAGGATGCCAACGGTTGTGAATACGCGACGACCTTTAACATTGGTGAACCAGAGGAATTGATCGTAAATCTTGGGCCCGACACCACCATTCACCTTGGACAACGGATCATCCTGACGCTTAACAATATAACCAACTACCCTGATAGGGTGGTTGAAACGCTGGTGACACCCAGCACCCTCTTATTGCCGGACACGTTGGAGCCAACGTATTCCTTCCGTTATCAAGTCGAAGTAGTGGATTCCAACGGTTGTAAAGCCAAAGATGAGCGGAACATTCTCGTAGATCGGGAACGCTGGGTATATATTCCCAACGTATTTAACCCCAATTCCGCCGACAACGGATTGCTCATGGTTTTTGGTGGAGAAGACGTCGCTAGAGTAAAATCGTTCCTGGTTTTCGACCGCTGGGGGAATGCCATCCATGAATACCGCGATTTCCTGCCGAATGACCCCGCGGCAGGATGGAATGGCACCTACAAGGGTAATGCACTGAACCCTGCGGTCTTTGTATATTTTGCTGAAATACTGTTTAAAGATGGGGAATTGGAGGTGTTTAAAGGAGATGTGTCATTGATTCGCTGAGGTGCAAGCATTACATCAAAAATTATTGAGGGAAGTCGCCCAGGGAAGTGAACCTGCCCTGGGCGACTTATACCAGCTTTTTAAAGATCGGGTGTACAATACAGCCATTAGTTACCTGCAAAACACGGCTGATGCTGCAGAAGTAACGCAAGATGTTTTTGTGAAAATATTCCAATCTGCGTCCCGCTTTGAAGGAAAATCTTCTGTTAGTACCTGGATTTACCGCATAACGGTCAATCATTCGCTGGATTTGTTGAATCATAAGCAGCGGCAAAAGCGCTTTGGATTCGTGGTCAGGTTATTTCAACATGAAACGGGTGCTCCCAGCATCGAATTGCCCCATTTTGACCACCCAGGTGTTATCCTGGAAAACAAAGAAAATGCCCGCATCTTGTTCCAGGCCATTGACGCTTTGCCCACCCAGCAAAAAACAGCCTTCATTTTAAGTTTTGTAGAAGAGCTACCGCGCAAGGAGGTAGCCGATGTGATGGAATTGTCGCTGAAGGCTGTTGAGTCCTTGTTGCAACGCGCCAAGGCCAATTTGCGCAGCAGTTTGGAAAATATTTACCCGGACCGAAGGAAATAATAAAAAGTAGCGTCTAATTATCAGCAACATAGTTGAACTCAATTACAACTTGCAGATGGAAAACCGGAAAGATGACATTCTCAAAAGTATAGAAGGTGCCAAACGCGCCCAGCCAGACCCACAACTATATGCCGCCATTCAGGCAAAAATTGCGGGAATTGAGCACCTACAGGTTGTAAAGCGGCCTTACGTGGCGCTCGCTGCGGCATGCTTGGGATTGCTTATTTTCGCAAATGTCAGCATGTTGTCAAACAAAGATTCGGCACAAAAAACGCCTTCCGTTTACCAAATTGAATACGCCAATTATAGTCTCTACCAATAAACGCTTGCAACAATGAAAAAAGAAAAATTGCTTGTAGTAGCGGTAATACTCCTGTTTATACTAAATCTGGGCACATTGGGCTTCCTGTTTTTGCACAAACCGCCGAAACCACCTGGCTTGGGGCCCAAGCAATTGGATCGGCTGATTGTGGAGAAACTATCGCTCAACCCAGACCAGAAACAGGCGTTCGATCGACTGAAAAAGGCCCATCATGAACAAATGGTGCAGCATGACAAAGATTATAAAACTGCTTTGGACAATTATTTTTCCTTGTTAAAAAACGAGACCGTGCTGCCCGCACAACAGGATTCTTTACAAGCTGTTCTGCTCCTAATTCAGCGCGAAAGAACTCAGATAACCTTTCAGCATTTTGTGGATTTGAAAGCGCTTTGCAGCCCTGAACAACGCCGCAATTTTGATGCACTCCTGCCTGATTTGATGCAAGTAATATTGCCAAAAAGGGAAAACGAACCCAGGCGGGGTAAAAAAGAGAAAGGAAAATGAAGTCTTTGCTTTCATTAGTATTGGTTTGCTGCGCGTTATCCAGTCTGTTCGCACAAAGCAGCGGAACGGGGAGGCTTAACCTTGACTTTCAGGCACAGTTTTCAGGCGAACCCATCGTGCTCGGCAAGCGCTTGTTCCACTCCCCCACTGGTGACAGCCTATACCTTGATGTTTTCCGGTTTTATGTGTCAGGCATACAATTGAAAGGCCCTAATGCGGTTTTTAGTGAAAAAGACAGCTATCATTTACTGGATGCAGAAGAGGCTGGCTCCTTGTCCATTGCATTGAAAAACGTGCCCGTTGGCCCATACGATTCCTTGATTTTCTATGTTGGCACCGACAGCCTCACGAATGTTTCCGGTGCCATGGGCGGCGATTTGGACCCAACCCTTGGCATGTACTGGGCCTGGAACACGGGCTATATTAATGTAAAAATAGAAGGGCGTAGTAATTCCTGCAACACGCGCTATCATGGTTTTGAATTTCACTTCGGTGGCTATATGCCGCCAAATCAGACCGTTCGGCGGGTGGTATTGCCCTTGAAAGCGTTAACTGTTCAAACAAACCAGGTTGATGGTATCAAAGTCCATACAGAACTTTCCAGGTTTTTTAGTAATTTTAAACTCGAAACGACCAATCAGGTCATGATTCCCTCTGCGACGGCCGCCCAATTGGCGGATTATTTCCAGGGGATTTTTTCGACACATTAAAACTACTGACTATTATGAAGCATTCAATCAGGTTATCAGTCTTGGGCATTTTATGCGCACTCCTTTCTAGCGTGACTGTTTTTGGCCAAAATCCTGGATCTTTTTTCCACGAATACAGCCCCATTCCGGAAGCGGTTACCAATAATGCGGTCTGTGCCGCCAAGGTTGGCGACACCAGTTTTGTATATTCTTTTATGGGATTGGACAGCAGTAAAATCTGGTCGGGGATTCACCTGAAATCGTGGCGACTCAACACCAGAACAGATACTTGGCAGGCTTTGCCCCCCGTGCCTGATCCCAGTGGCGGCCTGATCGCAGGCGCAGCGAGCACGGTGAAAAATAAAATCTATGTGATTGGTGGTTACCATGTGGCACAAAACGGCAGCGAGGTCTCCTCTAATCGGGTACACCGTTTCGACCCGGAAACGAACTCCTGGCTATCGGGTGGTGTAAATATCCCCAAAGCCATTGACGATCACGTACAAGCCGTTTGGCGCGACAGCCTCATTTTTGTGGTGACGGGATGGAGCAATACTACGAATGTCGCCAATGTCCAGATTTACAACCCAACTACGGATACCTGGTCGACTGGAACACCCGTGCCAAACAACAACGATTACAAGGCTTTTGGGGCTTCCGGAGTCATCAAAGGCGACACATTGTTTTACCTAGGCGGTGCCAGCACAGGCAACAATTTTCCGGCAACTTCGGTATTCCGAAAAGGCCATATTAACCCAAACGATCCAACGCAAATTTCCTGGTCTGCTGAAACCCACCCAGCAGCCAAAGGGTATAGAATGGCTGCAGCGGCTATGGCTGGTGGTATATTTTGGATCGGCGGTTCAGATGTTACGTACAACTACAACGGCATTGCCTACAATGGTAGTGGCGGCGTTCCGGCACTTTCACGCATGAAAACCTATTTCAAAAAGATTGGCCTATCGGAGTCAAATGACCCTGGATTTTTGCCAAACATCATGGATTTGCGCGGTGTTGCTCAAACGGAACTTGACTATTTTATTACAGTTGGTGGAATGGGGCCAGGTCAAGCCGTATTATCGAAAGTGTATGGATTCAGCTGGGCTGTAGCGCTCCCGACAACTGCGCCTTTAATTAAGCTTGGAATTAAAGTTTCACCCAATCCCGCTTCGGAATTTATATTGCTTGAGTCCTTGCAAAATGCTCAATTTCAATTGATTGCGCAAAACGGTGCTTTGCTGCGAACAGTCAATGGAACCGGATCGGCCCGAATGGACATCTGTGATTTGCCGACAGGGCCGTATTGGCTGCAAGTTTGGTCTGAAGGCAAGCTGCTCGGTGTAGAAAAAATAATGATCGCACGTTGATAATTCAGTGTGATAAAAATCAACTTCGTTGGCCACTAGAAAAATTCAGTTCTTGCTCGCAATCCTTGCGCTGTTCTTTTTGCTGCTGTCCTTTTCTACGGATGCCGGGGATCCAGTATTTGTGACACCCAAAGGCTGGCCGAAGCCCAATTACGATTTCAAAAAAAATCCCCCCACCACCGCGGGCTTTCAACTTGGCCGACATTTGTTCTATGATCCATTGCTATCCCGCGATTCTACCATTTCCTGTTCCAGCTGCCATTTGCAGGCTACGGGTTTTACGCATGTCGACCATAAGTTGAGCCACGGGATTGACGGGCGGATTGGAGCACGGAACTCACCCGCACTGATGAACCTGGCCTGGAGCCGTTCTTTTATGTGGGACGGCGGGGTGAACCACCTGGACATGCAGCCATTAAGCCCCATTAGCAGTCCGGACGAGATGGATGAAACGATGGTAAATGTGGTGCAGAAACTAAATGCTTCGGCCAAATACCGTAAGATGTTCCAGTCGGCATTTGGCGACAATGTGGTGACCGGGCAACACACTTTGCAAGCGTTGTCGCAATTTGTGTTGATGCTCAATTCCTACAACTCGAAATACGACAAGTATATCCGAAAAGAACCGGGTGGGGAATTCACAGAACAAGAAGAAAATGGGTTGGCTTTATTTAGGAAAAATTGCGCGTCTTGCCACAGCGAGCCGTTGTTTACCAATCATGAATTTGCCAACAACGGGCTGCCCGTGGATACGGTATTGCTGGATTTTGGCCGCATGAAAATCACTCAAAACCCGGTGGATTCCTTGAAATTCAAGGTACCCACCCTGCGCAACATCCAATTCACCTTTCCGTACATGCACGATGGGCGCTTCAAAAAACTATATGAAGTCGTGAACCACTATACGGATGGGATTCAAGCAAGCAAAACCTTGGACACAAAGCTAAAGAAGCCAATTGTGCTCAGTCCCAACGAAAAGACGGACCTGGTCGCTTTCCTGCTAACGTTGACAGATCGGGAGTTTTTGTTTGACCCTCGCTTTAGTTTTCCTCGAGATCAATGACCGTGCAGGTTAAACCCCTCCGATTCCACCATATCTGCCCACTGGCCAACTTTCTTCTGTATCACCCTGAAATGCTGTTCATCTTCTGCACAAATAAAGGAGACAGCCTCGCCGGGTGCGCCTGCGCGGCCTGTACGTCCGATGCGGTGAATATAATCTTTAGGTGATCGGGGTAGCTCGTAATTGACAACCACCGGCAAAAACGGAATATCGATGCCGCGAGAAGCCAGGTCTGTTGCCACCAGCACTTGGATTTCTCCCGATTTGAAAAAACGCAAAGCCTCTGTGCGCGCACCCTGGCTTTTTTCGCTGTGCAGGGTCAAGGCAGGGATGCCGTTTCGCTTGAGTTTGTGGGTTACCACGTCCGCTTTGTGGACAGATGACGTAAATACCAGTACTTGCTTCCAATCATTTTCCTTGATCAAATAGCGCAGGAGCGGTCCTTTGCGCTCTTCTGTGACCCGAAAGCCACGCTGTTTGATGAGTTCCAGGTTCGTTTCTTCAGCCGTTACTTCGATTTTCAGCGGTTTGCGCAAAATCATCTCGGTTACGGTATCAATGTCTTTTCCCAGGGTGGCAGAAAACAGCAGGTTTTGGCGCTTGTCGGGTAGCTTTTTGAATATTTTGTGCATTTCCTCCTTGAAACCGAGGTTCAGCATCTTGTCTGCTTCATCCAACACAAAGACCGAAACTTCTGCTAGGCTCATGGCTTTGTTGTCAATCAAATCGAGGAGCCGTCCAGGGGTGGCGACCAGTATTTCTACGCCGCCCAATCGCTTCATTTGCGGATTGATGGAAACGCCGCCAAAGACGGCCAATGACTGTACATGACGGGGCAAAAAGGCGCTAAACTGCGCAAAAACAGCTTCAACCTGCACCGCAAGTTCTCTGGTTGGCACCAAAACCAACGCTTTTATGAAGCGGTTTTTACCGCTGGGTACTCCCTGAAACTGTTGCAAAATGGGCAATACGAATGCTGCTGTTTTACCAGAACCGGTTTGGGCAACGCCGAGGATATCCCGTCCGGCCAAAATGGCAGGAATAGCCTCCGTTTGGATGGGGTATGGTTCTGTAAAATCAGTTCTGTCGATGGCAGCGAGTAATGGGGTGGAAAGGCCGAGTTTTGAAAAAGGCATGAATTGTTGTCTATAAGTGGGCGGTGAAGGTACGCAGTTTTTGGCCCCTAAACCTCGTAGGTCTAAAACCTCTGCTCCCTCCCTAAAAAGCGCTGCTTTTTGGGGAGGGAGCAGAGGTTTTAGACCTACGAGGTTTAGAAAGTTAAACCCTGCCTCCGTACCAGTGTCAGACAAATTCACTTAATCTTGCATCATGAAAAAAATCATATTTAGCCTTCTATTTTCCGTCATTTGCTTCCATGTTAAGGCCCAACACAACGTCATCCTGCTAATTGCCGACGACCTGGGTCCTGACTATCTGGAATTTTATGAAAACCACCAGGATACCGCCCCAATGCCCAATATTCGAAAGTTGTTGGCCAAAGGAGTCCGTTTCACCAATGCCTGGTCGAATCCGCTTTGTTCTGCCACCCGGGCAGGGATGCTGACCGGGCGCTACAGTTTCAGAACTGGTGTAGGCGCCGTGGTAGGCGGCGGCGGCGGAGTTTTGAATGTCAATGAAATGAGCATCCCAAAGCTGCTAAAAATCTACAAGCCCAACGGCATCGCGACGGCAAATATCGGCAAATGGCACCTGCAATCAGCCATGCCCGTCTCGAACCTGAACAGCCCGAATGTCATGGGCTACGATTATTTTGCGGGCAACTTCATCGGACAATTGGCCGACTATTACAATTGGACCAAAGTAACCAATGGCATGTCTACTACGGTTACAACTTATGCCACAACGGAAACCATCAACGATGCCATAACCTGGATTGGCAGCCAAAACAACAACCCCTATTTCCTTTGGCTGGCGTTTAATGCACCCCATACTCCATTTCATCTTCCGCCTCCGGGGCTGCATTCCTACACCAATTTGAGCGGCACAACGCAGGATATCAACATGAATCCAAAGTCCTATTTCAAAGCATCCATCGAAGCGTTGGACACCGAAATCGGGCGTTTGTTTGCTTATTTGGAAGCCAACAACCAATTGGACAGCACCGATATCGTTTTTATTGGCGACAATGGCAACGCACGTCAAACGGCTCAAATCGCTAATTTAGACCGCGCCAAAGGCACTATTTATGAATATGGCGTGACGGTGCCCTTTATTATTGCCGGGCCATCGGTGGTTAATCCGGGAAGGGTCAGCGATGCTTTGGTGCAAACAACTGATCTGTTTGCCACCATTGTTGAGTTGTTGGGCTTTGAGAACTGGCAAGGGCAGATTGCAACGGATAAACCCGTAGACAGCAAAAGCATCTTGCCCTTGGTGAAAGATCAAAGCGCGAGTATTCGTCCTTGGGTATTCACGGAAGTTTTTACCACCGTTCCAGGAGATGTTGATGGCAAGACCATGCGCAATCAGACCTACAAATTACTCCAGTTTGATGTAGATGGGCATCAGGAGTTTTACAATTTGGAAGTTGATCCGTTGGAGGTAAACAACCTGTTAAATGGTAGTTTGAGTGCCGTTGAAACCTCTAATTACACGTACCTATGCGGCCAGATGGCCCAGTTGCTTGGAAGCGGCACCTTTTGCAACCCGGCAGTTGATGCTATTGAAACGGCAAATAATGATGCTGAATATGTGGTTTCGCCTAATCCTTTTTCGACCCGCATTTACGTGAAAACTACTGACAATACAGCGCTGTATGAACTTTTCTCCCAGTTGGGGCAGCGCGTTTTTGTAGGGAAAGAGATTGAGCGGCAAGATTTTTCGAAATTGCCCAGCGGGGTTTATTTTTTGAAAATTGTTGGGGCTAAGACGGTTAATTTGAAGTTGCTTAAAGCTTAACACAAGGGTGGACGGTTTGTTCGTTCTCATTCGCTCAAGTCTTGCTTGGTATTCTGTTAAAGGAATATTTGTTCAATAGTTGGCGATGAATACATCAATATATCTGGATGCTCAACGAGAATTGAGCTAATGAGAACGAGCAACGCGCAACGAAAATAAAGATCAACGAGCAACCATTTCTATCCATTCAAAGGTGTAGGTGAAAAGCTCCTCCTTCTCTTTTTCATTGTGCATTTCATGCCAAAGCCCCTCCCATTCTTTATAGGTGACTTCGCCTGCAACCCGACCGAAAAAAGCCTTTGCAGCGGGGGCTGAAGTGATTTTATCGCCTCCGCCGTGCATGAGCAGCACGGGAATGCTAAACACGCCTGAAAACTTATTTAATTTGTTGCCCATTTCTATGATGGCAATACCTTCCGCAGCGCTAAGCTTGTCGTGTACCAATGGGTCAGATTGATAGGCAGCAACCACTTCGCGATCGTGGGAGATAAATTGTGCTGCCAAGCCTGTAGGCAGGGTCATCGTCGGCATAAAACGGCGGAGGATTTTTCCGGCCATAATTTTTAGTGCCGGGGCTTCAAAAGCCAATCGAATCAATGGGCTCGTGACGATCAGGCCTGCGATAACAGGATCGCGTTGGATAACATATTCCAATACCAGGCCCCCACCCAATGAATGCCCGTACAGAAATACAGGTGTTTTGACATAACGCTCCTGCACTTTTTCCAAAAATTGACCAATATCGTCCAGCAGCACATCCAGGTTTTCAGCATGTCCTCTTTTGCCTTCACTGCGACCATAGCCTTGCTGGTCGAATCCCATGAGGGCAATATGGTGCTCATTGTACCATTTGGCCACGTGTCCATATCGACCGATGTGTTCCCCCTGCCCATGTACTAAGGCTATAACAGCTTTGGGATTTTTTACAGACCAATCTGCGGCGTACATTTTGAGGCCTTCGGCATTTTTCCAGGATAGTTCGTTCATCTTTGTAATTTGTTTTTTTATGACGTAGTTTATTAACATATAGACACATAGGGACATAGAAAACATAGGATAACCCTCCACACGTACTCATTAACTATGTTTTCAATGTCCCTATGTGTTGAAAAACTATATGTTGTAATTGCGTCTGTGTGGTCAATCCAAATACTCCTTCCCGTGCTCCCCAAACACCACCAAACGCGCATTGGCATTTATCGGTTTTATTTTTTTTGAGAAATAGGTTTTTGCTGTTTCACAGGAGCCAAGATTCACCAAAAAATAAGCGTGCGCGCCATCTGGCTCTTGCTGATGGAAAATAAATTGCTGGCCTTTAAAGTTGGGGTTGTCTGCACCCAACGCTACGGCCTTACTTCGGGCCAATTCGACAGCACAACCTTTAAATGCGTCTGGCAAAGGTAAAATACGAATACCGTTGTACTCATTTGAAACTGCTTTCGGCGCGGGTGTTTCTGGCTGTACCGTTTCAGTTGGTTCAATAGTTACTTGAGGCCTGGGCAGCTTCACCGAGTTATTGGCTTCCGGGAGTTGTGTGTCACGGGATTTTACGGGAGGCTTCTTCCCTTTTTCATTTTGGCTTTTTTCTCCTTCCAGAATTATCATTTCCAGGCTCTTCAATCCAAGTCCGCTGATGATGCCCGTTATCCGCAATTCGGTGCGCCGGTTTTGTTGGTGCTCCGCTTCAGAACATTCCACACCGTTAAGGCATCGGTTTACAATTGCTTTTTCGCCGTAACCTTTGGCTGTTATGCGCAGGCTGTCAATGCCTTCACTTACAATATAGGCCACGGCAGCCTGCGCCCTCCTTTGGGATAGTTTTTCATTGTAATCATGATTACCTCGACTGTCGGTATGGGAGCCCAATTCCACTGAAAGCCCAGGATTATCGCGCATCAACGTCACCACATTGTCCAATTGTTCGGCGGCATCAGGTCTGATATCCCACTTGTCGTAATCGTAATAGATGTTCTGGATTTGGATGCGTTTGTCAATTTTTGCTTTATCCAGTTCAATATTGGCCAGTAATGTACCCATTTCATTGCCAGCGGTCAAGTTCTCGGTCACGCCTGGCGATACATCGCGTACACCGTCCACGCAAACAATACAGCCATTCACGTTGACATAAACCTCAATCCTTTTGGATAAATAGCCGTCTTTTCGAACCAGCAAGGTGTAATGATTGCCGCGCTCAAACGTAAATTGGAAAAAGGCACCTACAGTACTTGGAATTTCCAGTACCGACTTTTGCGTTGTTCGGTTATAAATTTCAACCATAGCCCCTTCAATGGCATCTACCAACTGATCAGGGCTTTCCCGAACTTCTGCGAGGGTAGCATCAAACAAGTAGCCAGGTCTGCGCTGTAATTCCAACTTCACAAACGCTTTTTCTCTTCCAAGTACTACGGTATCCGCTTTTTCGAAAAAGATATCCTTCGATGCGACTACCCGGTAAGTGCCTGGAACCAAGGTGGTACTAAAAAAGCCTTGCATATTGGAAGTCATCTCAGCGGCCCTGCTGTTGTCAGAGAGTTGATAAACCAAAACTTTCACCTGATTGAGGTAGCCGCGATTGTTTTGCTCGTAAACATAGCCTTCAATGGTGTATTGTGTTTGAGCTTGCAGTGTGCCCGTTGCTAGCAGGAGCACAGCACCCAGCGCATTCCCAGAAAATCTCAAATGGCTGCATAGCTTGCCCTTCAAAGTTGTTCCTGAGGAGGGAGCTGTTATATTGAATACTTTTTTCATTGCCGATCAAAAATTTAGGATATCGTAATTGTTTACCACAGCGTTACGCAGCGTTTCACAGAGGTTATATTCTGTTTAATTATCTAAAATGCGGCGAAGCAGCCAATTTTCCTCTGTGAAAACCTCTGGTAAACGCTGCGTACCGCTGTGGTGAATAAATAAGTGCCCCTTACTGAACCACGCCTAATCCACCCGATTTCCTGCAAAATTAAAAAGACTTGTGGCTTTGAAGCCTGAAGTTTGCAGTTCGCTGTTCCTTTGCAAGAATTAAACTTAAAGCAGCAACGATGAAGATTGTCTTTATGGGTACCCCGGATTTTGCGGTGCCTTCTTTAAAAATACTCCTTGACAATGGTTATGCGGTGGTTGCGGTCGTCACAGCACCAGACAAACCAGGCGGAAGAAAAGGCGTGCTGCAATCAGCGGTTAAAACTTTTGCCTTGAAACACGACCTGCTAATCCTGCAACCTACGAAGCTAAAGGACCCCGAGTTCCTTGCCACTTTAAAATCATTAAATGCTGACTTACAAATAGTTGTGGCGTTTCGCATGTTGCCGGAAGCAGTTTGGGCCATGCCGCCACTTGGCACCATGAATTTGCATGGATCGCTACTGCCCAAGTATCGCGGCGCGGCGCCCATCAATTGGGCCGTTATCCACGGCGAAAAAGAAACCGGGGTAACCACCTTTTTACTCCAACATGAAATAGATACTGGCGAACTGTTGTTTCAGGAAAAAACGCCCATTGAGGAAAACGAAACAGCCGGAGAAGTATACTACAGACTTATGGAAATCGGCGCAAAATTACTGCTGCGCTCTGTCAAAGCCTTGGAATCCGGCACGGCAAAGACAAGCCCACAGGCAGATATTGAAGCTACCCACGCCCCAAAAATCCATACAGATACCTGCAAGATTGATTTTGAACAAGCTACAATTGATGTTCATAATTTTATTCGAGGCATGAGCCCATTCCCGGGCGCCTGGACCATGCTCGATGGCAAGCTGCTGAAAATTCTGCGGACCGAAAAAGAAACCGCAAATACCGCGCCGCCCAAAGCCGGGGAGTTCTTAGCGGAAGGAAACAAAGTGCTGAAAATAAGCACGCTGGATGGCTACGTGCGGGTTTTAGAGCTCCAACTTGAAGGCAAGCGTCGGATGAACGTGCAAGAGTTTTTGAATGGTCGGCATCTTTTTTAGTCCACCCGAAACAATTGAATCTCGCTAATCGCCACCGGCCCTTTTGCGTCCAAAATGTTCAGCCGCACTTTCTGGGCTTTCAACTTAGGGAAAAGCAGGATTTTACGCGCACCAATTGTGGTGGAACGCGTTACTTCCCGCCATTTACCGTCTTCCCAAACTGCCCTGCTAAAACTTTTTACACTTTGTCCGTACTTATCCAATTTTTCATTGATTTTCAAACAATTAAACTCCACCAGCTCGCCCAAGTCAATTTCAATTTCTCCAACGTTTTGTCCTTTTTTTGCAGAAAAAGCGTAAGCGGTTTCCCGCAAGCCATCCGTCATTGAACGGTTTTGCATGGGCCGGAAAGCTGAACTTACAAAACAGTCCTTTTTATACGCCAGGTTTACGGCAAATGCTCGGTTCAGTTTTTCGCCAAAAGCTTGTAAGCTGATAGAATCATTGGCATGAATCCTGCCGTGCTGGTCAGGCGGCAGTACACGCCAAATTTCAGGCCGTTCCGCTTGCAGGCATCAGACAGTTCCCGAAGCACATCGCCCTTTCCATCGCGCCATTTGCTTTCCCGCACCGTATGGGTAGAATACCTTGAAGGCCACAGGCAAAATCCATCGTGGTGTTTGGCGGTAATCACCACGCCGCTGGCACCCGCTGATTTTGCCACGCGGCACCACTGTTTACAATCAAGCTCCGATGGGTTAAAAGTTTCTATCGTTTCAGTGCCATGGCCCCATTCCAGGTTGGTAAAGGTGTTAGGGCCGAAATGAAAAAAGAGGTAAAATTCTGTTTCATGCCAAGCAAGCTGTGCCGTAGTCGGTTTTGGAGCAGCATTTGATTGCGCCAAAATTGACCCGAAATGCAAGGAAAGAAAAAGGCTGAGGAAAATGAAACTGAAAAGTTTAAACATAAATGCCAAATTTGCGCGACAAAGTAAAACAAGCCCCCGACTCAAACACATACATTCTATGAATATCCTCGTAACTGGCGGTGCCGGGTTTATTGGTTCCCACACGGTTGTTTCACTCGTTGCAGCTGGTTTCAACCCCATTATCGTCGATGATTTTTCAAATTCAGAAAAATCGGTAATGTTGGGCTTAAAAGAGATTTTAGGTAAAGAAGTGCCCTGCCACGTGATTGATTGCAACAATTACCTGGAATTGCGGAAGGTGTTTCACACTGAAAAGATCGAAGGTGTCATTCATTTCGCTGCATTTAAGGCTGTTGGAGAATCTATGAAGGCACCGCTGGCGTATTATCGCAACAACCTCGGTTCCATGCTCAATTTGCTTGATGTGATGTTGGCCGAAGGGGTAAAAAACATGATATTTTCTTCTTCTTGTACGGTATATGGAGAACCTGACGAGCTGCCCGTAACGGAAGAAACGCCCGTAAAACCCGCAGCATCCGTATATGGCAACACCAAACGGGTTGGAGAAGAAATACTTCGGGATGTTGCCAATGCAAATCCATTAAAAATCATTTCACTGCGGTATTTCAATCCTATTGGCGCACACCCTTCCGCAGCTATTGGCGAGTTGCCACTTGGAGTCCCCAGCAATCTGGTACCATTTGTGACACAAACCGCCGTTGGATTGCGCCCATCACTCACCGTTTTTGGGGACGACTACCCTACCCCTGACGGTACCTGCATCCGGGATTATATCCACGTGGTGGATTTGGCGGAGGCCCATGTCGCTGCCTTGAAATACTTGATGGACAACCCTGAAAATTCGCTCTACGATGTGTTTAACATCGGTACCGGACAGGGAAACAGCGTACTGGAGCTCATCAAAACCTTTGAAGCAGTAAGCGGACAGGCGCTTAATTACACCGTTGGCACGCGCCGGGATGGCGACGTGACTGCTGTTTGGGGAGATGTACAAAAAGCAAACAAGCAGCTTGGATGGCAGGCAAAGCTGGGTTTGCGTGAAGCGCTTGAAGATGCTTGGCGTTGGCAGAAGCGGTTGTAAAAAGGAGAGAGATGAAAATCACCACAGAGGTACACAGAGTTACACAGAGGTTTTCACAGAGGAAAATATTGCGGCTTCGCCGCATTTTAGATAAATAACAAAAAAACTCTGTGAAAACCTCTGTGAAACTCTGTGTGCCTCTGTGGTGAATAATTTTTCCAAGAACCACAATCCCAAGCAAAAGCGCCCATTATCACATTGTCGAATTATCACATTATCACATTAAAAAATGTTTAGAACCGCCAACCTCATCCGTCTCCAAACAGAAGAATTTGACCTCTGCATTATTGGTAGCGGGGCCAGTGGTGCAGGTTGTGCCTTGGATGCTGCTCTGCGCGGGCTCAAAGTCGCATTAATTGACCGATCAGATTTTGCCGCTGAGACCTCCAGTAAGAGTACAAAACTGGTGCATGGGGGTGTCCGCTACCTGGAACAAGCATTTAAAAAACTGGATATGGGTCAATTGCGGCAAGTACGACATGGGCTGGAAGAAAGGCATATTGTCCTCAACAACGCACCCCATTTGGCGCATCCGTTGGGTTTGATTACACCTGTATTCAGTTGGTGGGAGGGCTTGTATTTTTACCTGGGATTAAGGCTTTACGACTTGTTTGCAGCACGGGCCGACAATTTGCCCAAAAGTCGCTGGCTGTCCAAAAAGGAAGTATTGGCCCAGATGCCCGGCATTACGAAAAAGATTCACAGTGCAGTGTTGTATTACGATGGACAGATTGACGATGCCCGGTATTGCCTGTCGCTGGTGCAATCAGCTTCGGAGGCTGGAGCAGTGGTAGCCAACTATGTCGAAGTCCTTGATTTTCAGAAAGATAATGGGGGCATAATCAATGTTGCCACGGTTCAAAACAAAATTGGGGAAGGCCCAACTGCGGTTTTCTCCCTCAAAGCAAAGCAGTTCTTAAATTGCACCGGCCCATTTTCCGATAACATTCGTGCCATGGCCAACCCCGCTGCCGCTTCCCGCATCAGCCCATCAAAAGGCGTGCATCTTGTTTTGCCGCTGCGGTATTTTGACAGCATACACGCCATGTTGATTCCCAAAACCCCTGATGGTCGTGTTGTTTTTGCCATTCCATTTGAAGGCAGCCTGTTGCTCGGCACCACCGACGAGCCATGCCCCGACCTGGTGCATGAACCCGTATTAGAATCTGACGAGGTAGATTTCCTGCTTGAAACCTTGCAACGCTATGTTTCTGAAAAAATTGACAGAGCTGATGTAAGGGCCGGGTTTGGGGGTTTGCGGCCATTGGTTGCTTCCCGGAAAAAGGAAATGAAAAATGGTGTAGTGACAAAAACACTGTTGCGCGACCACGAAGTAGAATTTGACACCCAAAGCGGCCTTGTAAGCCTAATGGGCGGCAAATGGACCACTTACCGGCTGATGGCGAAGGATGCTATTGATTTTATTTGCCAGCAATTTGGCAAGAACCTACCTTGTACAACAGAATCACATGTTTTGGCGGGAGCGACGCTATGGGAAAAAGATTTATGGAAAAAAATTGCGGCTACATTTTCTTTCAATGCTGCTATTTCGCAACATTTGGCCGCAAAATATGGAACAAGGGCCGAACAGGTGGCTGTCTTGGCTGAAGCAAAGCCTGAATTGGGGGAACGCATTTTACCCAATTACCCATTTATCAAAGCCGAGGTGGTGTACGCCGCAAAGTTTGAGATGGCCGTGGACATTCGGGATTTTTTGGCCCGGCGGATAAGGCTGGAGTTTATCGATTGGGAAGCAGCAAAAGCATCTGCTCCAGCGGTAGGAAAGCTGATGGGGGAAACACAGGGCTGGTCAGAAGCGGAGCAGCAATCAAAAATAGCTGCCTATATCAGATTGATTAATGATTTTCAACAGTATGCTGCTTAACCTATTAACTAAAACTACATGAACACCTTTTTTGCAGAACTCGTCGGAACCGCACTGCTCATTCTCCTCGGCAATGGGGTAGTCGGTGGTGTCGTGCTCCGAGGCACAAAAAATGAAAACTCCGGTTGGATGGTGATAACCTTAGGATGGGGCCTGGCGGTGACCTTTGCCGTTTACACAGTCGGCAGTATCAGTGGAGCGCATTTGAACCCTGCCGTTACGTTGGCGCTTGCCGCTACCGGGCAATGGTCAGAAACTTTTACCCCTGCTGCCATCCCCATTTACATCGCCGGACAAATGCTTGGCGCCATGCTGGGGGCAGCTTTGGTGTATCTCCATTATTTGCCACACTGGGCAGGCACTGAAGATCAGGGGGCTAAACTGGCGGTGTTCTGCAATGCTCCCGCCATACGCCACACCTCGAGCAATTTATTCAGCGAGTTTATGGGCACGTTTGTTCTGTTGTTTGGACTTTGTGCCTTGGGTGCCAATAAATTTGCTGAAGGGCTAAACCCCTTGGTTGTCGGTGGTTTGGTTTTATCTATTGGCCTTTCACTTGGCGGCACTACAGGATACGCCATCAATCCAGCGCGTGATTTGGGTCCACGGATTGCCCATTCCTTGTTGCCGATTCCTGGAAAAGGCGGCTCAGACTGGGGCTATTCCTGGATACCCGTCGTCGGGCCCATTATAGGTGGGGTTTGCGGCGCTATGGTTTACAAGTCGATTTTTTAAAAATAAACAATACCATATCATGCAATATATTTTAGCCATCGATCAGGGAACAACCTCCACCCGTTGCATTGTTTTTGACAAACAAGGCAACAACATTGCGGTTGCCCAAGAGGAAATCACCCAATACTTCCCAAAACCTGGATGGGTGGAGCACAATCCGATCGAAATCTGGGAATCGGTTTTGGCCACTATGAAGCAGGTGGTAAAAAAAGTTGGGGCAAACAATATCGCTGGTATTGGCATCACCAACCAACGGGAGACGACCGTAGTTTGGGACAAGCGCACCGGGAAACCCGTGTATAACGCCATTGTGTGGCAAAGTCGGCAGACTGTTGATATCTGTGAAGCCCTGAAAGCCAAAGGTTTAGACCCTCAGGTGCGCTTTAAAACGGGGCTACTGATAGACGCCTATTTCTCTGGAACCAAAATTAAATGGATACTCGACAATGTTCCCGGCGCACAGGAAGATGCATTGGAAGGCAACCTGCTGTTTGGCACCATTGATACCTGGTTGCTTTGGAACCTTACTGAAAATCGGGTGCACGCAACCGATTATACCAACGCTTCCCGTACCATGCTCTACAACATTCGGGAATGCTGTTGGGACAACGAACTCATCACCGCATTTGATATTCCAGCTTCTATGCTACCCAAAGTGATGGACTCTTCCGCTGTCTATGGTCATGTAAAAAAAGAATTCATGGGCATTGAAGGGGTTCCGGTGGCAGGTATGGCTGGGGATCAGCAGGCAGCCTTATTCGGCCAGGGGTGCTTTAGTCCAGGCATGGCCAAAAACACCTACGGAACTGGCTGCTTTATGTTGATGAATACAGGAGCTGAAGCCGTGGCATCACAGAATGGACTGTTGACGACCATAGCCTGGGGATTGAACGGAAAAGTAGAGTATGCTTTGGAAGGCTCTATTTTTGTCGCTGGTTCAGCTGTAAAGTGGATGCGTGATACTGTGGAGCTTATTTCCGATGTTTCAGAAACAGAACCCATGGCGCTGAGCCTTCCTTCTTCGGAAGGGGTTTATTTCGTGCCTGCATTTGTGGGTTTGGGCACGCCTTATTGGGACTCCGACGTGCGCGGCTCCATATTTGGCCTCACCCGTGGGAGCAGCAGAAGCCACTTGATCCGAGCCACGCTTGAAAGTGTAGCCTACCAAACCAAAGACGTGCTGTCTGTCATGGAGAAAGATTCCGGTATCAAGCTAAAGGCATTGCGGGTAGATGGTGGTATGGTCGCCAATAATTTCCTGATGCAGTTCCAAAGCGATCTGTTGCGGGTAAATGTAGAGCGCCCGGTGGTACAAGAAACGACCGCACTAGGCGCAGCTTACCTCGCTGGATTGGCTGTCGGCTATTGGAAAGATAAACAAGACATTGCAGGCAATTGGCAACTGAATCAGGCATTTAGTCCTGAAATGGCGGAAAGTGAAACAGCAGTGATATACAAAGGCTGGTTAAAAGCGGTGGAAGCAGCCAGGGTTTTTAAACCTTAAAAACCCTATTAGAATCATTGTAAAAGCAATTGTCGCTATTGTATTGCATCCTAAAAACCAATTAGTTGTGTCATTCCGAGCGCAGCGAGGAACCTGATTCCATGTCCTCACCCAGGTTCCTCGCTGCGCTCGGAATGACACAACTGCTTGCTTATCAATTTAATTTAAAATTGATGCCTGCCAATGCGGAGATTTGCAAATGCGCTTGTCCTTAAACTTCAGAGTCCTTCAAAAAACAAAGGTTTTTTGAAGGACTCTGAAGTTTAAGGACTGGTTTCAATTATTTCAACAGCGTCACATTTCCTTTCTTCTCATAATAAACCCCATTGCCACATCTTGCGCGCAAGTACCAAGGGTAGGCATCCGGAGTCAGGGTTTCTCCCCGATAGCTTCCATCCCACCCTTGAGCATTGATGTCATTCGTTTCATACATCTTTTCGCCCCAACGGTTCCATACAACAAAAACCAATTCGGTAATATTTGTGCCGCGTACGATGAAATAATCGTTGTTCGAGTCTCCGTTTGGAGTGAACGCCTTAGGAACAAATATATATGGCTCAATACACTGATCTTCACAGAATTGAATCGAAACGGCATCTGTTGCGGTGCAGCCATTAAATGTCGTTGCAGTAACCACGTACACTTGCGCTGCATCCGGTGAAGCAATCGGGTCGGCAATATTTGGGTTTGACAGCCCTGTAGATGCCGACCAGGAATAGGTATATGGTGCCCCATTGCCCGATGCCGTTGCAAACAATTGGGTGGAAATACCCGTACAAATGGTATCCAAGCCTATGATTTCAGCTACAACAGTAATAACAGTCACATTTACAGGAAAATCGAGCTCCTCGATGCAGCCATACTGATTCGCGATCACGACATGGTATGAGGTCGTTTCCGTTGGAGATACAACAGGATTCGGCACATTGGGCAAGGTTGGCGTCCAGGTATAGTTCAGCACGTCATTGGGGTCAAGGTTGTTCACCAATAGCGTCGTTGACTCACCCAGGCAAATGTCATTATCGTAAGGCCCGACCGCCACCGTTACTTGTCCATTGATAATATGGATCGAATCGAGTCCTTCACAGCCATTTATGGAAGTGGTTCTGACATAATATACTTTGCCGTCCTGAGTTGGGAAAACAGTAATGCTTGGCTCTGTGGCAAAAATTGGGTCAAAATTCGGGAATTCAGACCATTCATAGTTCAAGCCATTGCCCCCGGCATTGATCGTCACAGAATCTTCATTACAAACAACCATATCTGGTGGCAACTGCAAATCCACACCATCTTTCGGAACTACGCTTACTGCATACGTAGCAAAGCATAAGGTATCCTGGTTGTAGATGGTCACCGTGTAAACCGTTGGCACCGATGGTGAAACCCAAGGGTTTTGGTCGGTAGAAACAAAGTTGCTATCCATGGGAATGGCAGTCCAAATATAGGAGATGGCTGTCGTATCATATCCGTTCGCATTAAGCTGAACTGAGTCCCCAATACAGAACATCTGCATGGTAGGAATAGAGTCCTGAATAAAGGTTACAACAACCAATTGTGTATCGCTTGCCATACAGCCATTGATATCCGTGACCTTCAATATTGCTGTGATGGTATCTTCCGCCATGAAGGTTACAATCGGGTTTTGTACGTTGAGCGAATCCGCAATGCCGCCGCTGAAAATCCAGCTCCAGCCTACCACCGCGCCATTAGACATGCCGGTGAACTGAATCACCGCGCTGTCCACACAGATCACGTAGTTATGGCCGATAATAGGCGTATCAAGGCCCATTTCCTGCACATTGATGAGCGAGTCCCAAGGCATCGTGCATGTGGTATCCAAG
>Ga0105055_10001292_pt1 | contig 40699 bp, 29 predicted proteins | sample BON03_FD_78090 | JGI IMG/M metagenome (GOLD analysis project Ga0105055, IMG submission 78090) | Freshwater microbial communities from Lake Bonney liftoff mats and glacier meltwater in Antarctica - BON-03 | ecosystem: Environmental > Aquatic > Freshwater > Ice > Glacier meltwater | place: Lake... | reverse complement strand
TAAATTCATGGAGTCTCAATGTAGGGTGATGGGTCGGTAAATTGCAAAAGGTGACGACAAATATAGGACGGAAAATTTTACATCCAAATTTTAGAAGCAAAAAGTACGGAAAATTAACATTTGGAGCAGCGCCTACGGGCTAGTGCCATGCTCTTTTTAGTTCCGTGAGCCTGAAGACCGCGTGAACGCGGTCAGGATGAGGGGCTTCAGGCCCACGTCTAAAAAACATTCGATTGCTTGGAGAAGGCATAAAATTTATTAATTAATTTACGCCGCCCAGCTATTCCCCAGTGCTCCAGCATTGTAGCTTTGTCCCATTCAACAAAAACACCTGCACAATGCCACTCAAATACCTCCTAATGCTCCTGACTTCCCTCTCTTTCTTCGCTTGCAAAATAACCGAGCGAAAACCCGTGGCCATCCCGCCCGGATTCGACTGGCAAGGCCACCGCGGATGCCGGGGCCTGATGCCGGAAAATTCGCTGCCAGCATTTCTGCATGCAATGGAATTCTCGCAGGTAAAAACCCTGGAGCTCGACCTGGCTGTATCCAAAGACAACCAACTGATCGTCACCCATGAACCGTTTTTCAACCCGGCAATATGCCTGCAACCCAATGGCCAAGCCTTTGGAGTCGCAGATGAAGAGACGTTCCTGGTGTATCAAATGACGGCGGCTGAAATCCAGGGCTTTGATTGCGGCAGCATCGGCAACCCGCGTTTCCCGCAGCAGCAAAAGCAAAAAACGTACAAGCCTACGTTGAAAGAGGTGGTGGAAGCCGTGCACGCCGTTCGACCCGATATCCGCTGGAACATGGAAATAAAAACCCAGTCCAATTGGGATGGCGTACGGCACCCATACGTGGAGGAATTTGCCAGTTTGCTCATCGCAGATTTGCGCAAATATGGCATTGAAAAACTGACCACGGTGCAATCATTCGATGTACGCGCCCTGAAAGCCATGCACCAACAAGCCCCTGATATCCAATTGGCATTCCTGATCGAAAATGCAGAATCATTCGAGTCAAATATGGCAAAACTTGACTTCAAACCAGCCATTTACAGTCCGTACTACCTCACGGTGAATAAAAAGTTGGTAAAAGCCTGCCATGACCGAAAAATGCAACTGGTGCCCTGGACGGTGAACGATGTGCCAGCCATGCGGCGGCTCATTCGGCTGGGCGTGAATGGGATCATTACGGACTATCCAAATTTGATCAAGGAAGTGGGGAAATAATTATACCAAATTGTCCCATTGCCGCACGGGCAACCGCTCCTTGGCATTCCATTCGCCTGTTTCCCAGTTCATGGCCTCCAAGGCATTGAAATTTAATTTGTAATCAAACTGGGAAGGCACGTTGTAGGTGTAGCCGTGGTAGTAGTACTTTTTGCCCAGCTCTTTGGCAAGCAATAATTCAAGCAGCATGGTGTAGGTACCCAGGCTGAATTGGCCATAAGCAGGGTCAAAAATGCAGTAGGTGCCGGAAACGGTTTCGGCACCCAGGTGAAAAAACGAACAGGCTACTAAGTATTTCTCTAAATACACCCGCCATTCCTGCCCTTGTACGGGCAATTCAGCGGAGAAGGAATTCAGGAAAGAAGCCAGGGAAGCAGGCTGGCGCTCGTGCAAGCGCTGCACGTGGAGGTCAAAAAGCTTAAATTTTTTTTGCGAAAAACGAATGGCGCTGCGCTTGGTCCGCAAGGGCTCCCCGCGCCGCAAAATTTGCCGCTGACTTTTCGATGGCTGGAAATCATCCAACCGAATGCGCAAGGGTATGGTATGACAGATTTCTCCTCGGCATACAGAAAAATTATGCCGAACCAGCGACTGCCCCAGCAAACGCCAGCCTTTTGCCAGGAACGAATCGAACACAGCAGGCTCCATCACCTCCATGGGATGGCGTTCGTCTATTACGTTGTCGAGGAATGTTGACTGATTCATAGCGTTACAATACTGTTCAATTAATTGCGGGCGTAAACCACAGCTGGATCTGGGCGTTTGTTTATACTTATTCCAAAAATTCGCAATGAGACATACCCAGACAAGAAAAAACCGACAAAAACACCTGCTCTTTTGCAGAATTTATTCAGTGCTTGTTTAGTTCCCCGCAATTTTAAGCTGTTTTCTTCACACAGAAACCTTAGGTTTGCAAATTAACAACAAATAATATGAACTTCAACGCTCCGCTTACCTTATTGTACCATACTTACAACAGTCTTTTTATCAGCTTGCCGTTTCAGGGCATTGAAACAACGGGCACGCACCTGGCTTTATTTGCTCAGGTCTGCGAAACCGGATTCAAGGCCCAAAAAAGCCCTGAGACCATCATAGAAGGATTTTGGACAGAATACTTCGAAGATGCAACCGAGGCAGAACGCCAAACAATGCTCTTCGCCTTCATTAAATATCTGGAGCGCCAGGTCGTGCTGTTTGATGCCGTGGAGGATTCGCTCTTTACAAAACTGCACGATTTGCAGGGTCCAGGCTCGATCGCCCACCTGAGGACCCTGCTCGACTCGGAAATGCTGCGGGAAAAATTGCAGGAAAAGATCAAGGACTTCAGCGTTCGCTTGGTGCTGACTGCCCACCCCACCCAGTTTTATCCCGGAAAAGTGCTGGGCATCATCAAAGACCTTGAAATTGCCATCAGCGAAAACAACCTGGTGGAGATTCGCTTGCTGCTCATGCAATTGGGCAAAACAGCCTTCGTCAACCGCGAAAAACCAACGCCCTACGATGAAGCGGTAAGCCTTGGCTGGTACCTGGAAAATGTGCTGTACCACGCACTGCCCGACATCATTTTCCGGCTACTAAAAAGCACCAAACAAGACGTTGTAAGCTTCCAAAACCCACAACTGTTGTCCCTTGGTTTCTGGCCTGGCGGCGACCGCGACGGCAATCCTTTTGTCACGTCAGAAACAACCTTGTTGGTAGCCCAGCGCCTGCGCGAATCTACCCTGCGTGCCTATTACCGCGACATTCGCATCCTCAAACGCCGCCTGACTTTCCGGGATCTCGAAGATGCGATGCTGGCCATTGAAAAGAAAATATACAACACCTTGTACCAAACCGAGGAAGAAGCGCAGTACACCTCCTGCAAGGAATTGTTAGCTGAATTGATCGCCGCAAGAACTATTCTAGAGAATGATCATGAAGGTCTATTCATTGACGACCTGGATCGTTTTATCCTAAAAATCAAAGTCTTTGGTTTTCATTTCGCCAGTATGGATATCCGGCAAGACAGCCGAAAACACGACATTATTTGGCAGGCTATTTTCAGCAATTCCAGCAACAAATCTCAATGGGATTCTTATGAGGAGTTCTTGAAAGAGGACGAAAATACCAAGATAAACTTCCTGCTCAACGCCGATTATTACCTGGACGAAAACGATTATGCCGACCTATTTGTCAAGGAAACCATTCGCTCCTTCAAGCTCACGTCCGAGATTCAAAAAAACAACGGTGAATTAGGCTGCCACCGCTACATCATCAGCAATTGCCAAAATGCCTACCACGTAGCACAGGTACTGTCCATTGCCCAATTGGTATCGCCCAACAATGAGTGCAGTCTTGATATTGCCCCGCTGTTTGAAACGGTAGACGATCTCTTGGCATCCGAAGCCGTGATGGAGACCTTGTACACCAATCCACTCTACGCCCACCACCTCGCCAGTCGCGGCAAGATCCAGCACATCATGCTGGGATTCTCCGACGGTACCAAAGACGGCGGCTACCTGCGCGCCAACTGGAGTATTTACCAGGCGAAAGAAGCGCTTACCCGCGTCAGCCGGCTACACGGGGTGAAAGTCATCTTCTTCGATGGCCGCGGCGGACCTCCAGGACGCGGCGGCGGCAACAATGCCAGCTACTATGCATCGCAGGGCAAAGACATTGAGAACCAAGCGATTCAAGTCACCATTCAGGGCCAAACGGTGAGCAGCACTTATGGCACCATTCAATCGGCTACCTTCAATATCGAACGCCTGCTGACCGCTGGTTTGGAAGGTCACCTTTTCCCGGGTCATACCCGCGAACTGAGCACTGCCGACCACACACTCCTCGACGAATTGGCAGAAGCTTCTTACAAGGCTTATCTTGACTTGAAAAACGATCCCAATTTCGTGCCCTATCTCGAAAACATGACTCCGCTGAAATGGTACGGCGATACCAATATTGCCAGTCGACCCACCAAGCGCTCGGGCGGTGGCGGACTGGTCTTTGAGGATCTGCGCGCCATTCCATTCGTTGGTGCCTGGGCACAAATGAAACAAAACATTCCTGGCTATTATGGCATTGGTGCCGCTATTGGCAGCCTCAAAAAGACGGAGCGCGACGAAGTGCAACGGCTGTACGACCGTTCTTTATTTTTCCGCACGTTGATGGAAAATTCCATGCAGTCGCTGTCTAAATCGAATTTTAACCTGACGCATTACATTTCAGAAGACCCTCAATTTGGCGGTTTTTGGAATAAACTTTATATGGAATATAACCTGGCGACCAAAGCGCTGCGGGAATTATCGGAAAGCAACGACCTGCTTTCGGGCAACCCCGTTTCCAAGGAAAGTATCGCCCTGCGCGAACGTATTGTGCAGCCATTGATCGCTATTCAGCAGTATGCGATGCAGCGTTTGAAGTCTGATAAGTTATCGGCTACAGAAAGGGAAGCGTACAGTAAGATGGTGCTGCGTTCGATGTTTGGGATTATTAATGCGGCACGGAATGCTGCTTGATCTGAAAACCCCGGCGAATGGCTTTTTGCACCACTTTTTCTGCACGTTCAACGTATATTTTTTGCGGAAAATGACTGGATATGCTCCAAACACCTTCCCACACTTCAGAATCCTTTTTCCGAATACAAACAGCAATTTCATAACTGAAGCCGCCCCAACCGGATTGATGAAACAACCAAACACGATCGCGTAGGAACGGGGTGCTTTGAGGGTAATCAAGGCGGGCCAGGTCACTTCCCCTGACGGAATTGGCATCGCCGGATTCTACTGGATTGCCATACTTAGGTGCCAATAATTCCAGACATTTTTCAGGATCAGGGAAACCCGTGCAGCGAAACCAGCCTAGCTGTTTTTCCGCATGGACAAAAGCTTCAAAGCGTTGGCCACCAGCCCATTGAATGGTGGTTTTTCCTGTGGCGATATCCAAGCTCACGGCATTCTCGGCTGCTAATTGCCAATTTCCCAAGGGCAATTCAATGGCGCCACCCGGCAATTTTGTCGGCCCTACTTCCCGTTCATACGGCGCGTCGAAGTACTCCTGCACCACGCCATACTCCCCTTTTGCTACCTGCCCTGCCACCCATTGATAGGAAAATTCCGGGCGATCGAGTCCTTTCATCGGGCGCAAATCCCACAAGTCGGCGCGGTCAAGGGCGAGGCGGAGCTTCCCGTCTTTTTGCCAAACGAGGCATCCCAAAAGGCCGTTGCCGAGTGGGATGCCTTCTTGCCATTTGGCAGGAATTGTAGGAAAGGTAAGGTTGTGTTTTGCTTGTGGTTGCGCAGCGAGCAAGAGCGGGAGGAAAAGTAGAACAAAGGCAAGTTGGCGCATATTATTAACGTTTTTGTACCGGCAAAACCACCCCAGATGCGCCCTTCTGCCCTCGGGACATTTGTATGGTACAAGGCACAAAATCAGCATCCTTAGCTTTGTAAATGTCCACAAACTGTTGCGGGTTCCGATCCGCCAAAGGGAACCAGGAACTTTGTACCTGGATCATCAATTTATGGCCGGGCAGGAATGTATGGGCAATATCCGGCAGGTCAAATTTTACATTGGTGGCCACATTCGGCTCAAAAGCTTTGGGGAACTCAAAACTTTCGCGGTATCGACCACGGAATATTTCGCCCCGCACCAACATTTGATAACCGCCCATCGGCACCCCATTTTCAACTGCTTTCAACGTATCGGGGTACACGTCAATGACTTTTACCACAAAATCGGCATCAGAAGTACTAAGGCTGACCCACAAATCGGCGCTGACAACACCTGTCAAGGTCATGGGAGCCGTAAGCACTTCTGTTTCGTACACCAGCACATCAGGTCGGCGGGCGGCGAATCGCTGGTCGTCGCACATGTACTCGCGGGTGCGGCCCAAGTGAATGTCTTCGGTGTAAGGGACTGGCTTGTTTGGATCGCTGGTGTATTGGTCAAAGGCCCGCGGGGTCGTGGAAGGCTCTGCCTCCAGTTTACCGCCCGATTGGAAATAGTACTTGGCTGGTGTCACGTTTTTTGGTGGCCAGGCATCGTATGTCGTCCATTTATTGCTGCCTGTTTCAAAAATATAGGCTTCCGGCAAGGTCATGCCTCCCTGATCTTTCAGGTGGTATTCGAAGAACTTCAGTTCAATTTCTTTTTCGTAAAACGTACTGGTTTGTGCGCCAAATGTCACATTGCCCAAGTGATCGCCCGCACCGCGTGCCCAGCCGCCATGCACCCATGGGCCCATCACGAGACTGTTGGGGTGCTTGGCAGGGTTCTGCTTTTCAAGCGCCTTGTAGGTATTCCAGGCACCCCAGCAGTCTTCGGCATCGAACAAGCCACCCACGGTCATCACGGCTGGCAACACATTTTTTAGGTGTGGGCGCGGGTTACGGGCTTGCCACCAGGCATCGTAGTTGGGGTGCGCCATGAGATCGTTCCAGAATGGGATGTCCTTCATGCCGTATTTGTTGCTGAAATTGCTCAATGCACCTGCTTTCAGGTAAAATTCATAGTTGTCGGGTGTTTTCCAATCGCTAAAACCGGGTTGCCCATCCATCGTCGGCTCGGGGCGTGGCTTGCCAAAACCGGAATAAAAAGAAAAGGCATCCATGAGCATGAAAGCGCCGTTGTGGTGAAAATCGTCGCCGATAAACCAATCGGTCACTGGTGCTTGTGGCGATACGGCTTTGATGGCCGGGTGCCCCGCCAAAATGGCAACAGTGGCATAAAACCCAGGGTATGAAATGCCCATCACACCAATGCGGCCATTGTTGTTGGCCACAAATTTCAGTAACCAATCGGCGGTGTCGTAAGTATCGGTAGCATCGTCGCTGGGCGAAGGTTTTGATCCTTTTTTAGGCGGCCCTTGGGGCGTAACCGGGCGCACATCCACAAAATCGCCTTCGCTCATGTACTTGCCGCGCACATCCTGGAAAACAAAAATGTAGCCGGAACGGGCAAGGTTCATGTTTTGAAATGCGTTGCTAAAAGTGTTTGCACCGTAAGGCGAACAGGAATACGGCGTTCGCCGCAGGATGAACGGATATTTTTTCGATTGATCCTTCGGGGCGTAAATGGTGGTGAACAATTGTTTGCCATCCCGCATGGGAATCATCACTTCACGCTTGTTGAAGTTGTCACGGATGAAGGCAGAATCGAGAGAAGATTTGCTTTGGGCGGCCAAACTGGCGGCGAAACAGAAAGAAATTGCGAAAGAGAGGATTTTTTTCATCATTTTATTTAACCGGGTGTAACATTTCTGTGGCTCAAAAGTCTGAAAAATAGCTCAAAACAACGATTCGTCGAAAGAAACATGTTTTCAATCGTTTATTGAACCCCAACTGCAACCTAAAAGCGTGAACCTTTGTCTATTCAACCAACTTTACTGTTACAATCAATTATTAAGCTATGAATACGAAATTCTTCACCGTCCTCTTTTTTACCCTCTTAACCAGTGTATGTCAAACAGCTATTGCTGGCAATGGCTACGAACCCAGTGATATCAAGATCGTGGTATCCGCAAAGAAAATATGGTTTATTGCCGATGAAATGCCCATGAAATGCTTGTGTGTCAAGGTAAAAGACCATTCGGACAAGGTGGTACTTGAAAAATGCCTGAACTCAAAAACAGCAGATTGGTCGCTGAACGTAGAATCGCTACCCAAAGGGGAATACACTTTGGTCGTGGGGAAAGACAGGACGCTAAAATTTCGGCGATAAGCCACGCGCCACAAAAAAAACGTACCAAACTTTACTGGATACCCCGCCTGGCGAAATGCTGAGCGGGGTTTGTTTGTACTTAATGCACACATCTTCGCATTGGCGAGCACCAACTTTGAATTATATTAAAAACCAAGTAGTCGTGTCAGTTTCGACGGGTGAATTACCATCTATCTGAGTAAGCATTCACCCGTCGAAACTGACTTGCAGGACCACTAGTTAAGCTTTGACTTGTGTACATACGCTTGTTTTTTTTAAACCTACGAGGTTTTAGCCATAAAAAATGGGCCACCCCAAAAATCTGAGATGACCCATTTTCCTATTTAAACCAAATAATTTACTGCTTCTGCAGCTCCTTCTTGATCTCTTTGTTTTCTGATTTCTGCTCTTTTTTATCTGCCTTCTGGGCCTTCTTTTTGTCTTTGTGCTCGGCTTTTTTCTCACCTTTTTTCTCCCGGTGCTCTTTGTGCTTAGCTTCCCTTTTGGCCATTCTTTCATCGTATTGCTTGGCTTGCTCAGGTGTCAAGGATGTTCTTTGCGCGCGGGTGCGCTCCGAACGCAACTGCTCCATTTCTGCTTTGTTTTCAGACCGGGCCGACTTCATTTTTGTTTTGTAAGCTTCATTAGCCTTTTTGAATTCTGCTTTCTGGCTTGGCGTAAGCTTCAGCTCTTTTGCCATTTCGTCATCCTGCTTGGCTTCGCTTGTTTCTGTGTTGGTCGGCTTGGTAGTTTTGGTCGGTTTGGTGGATTGGGCGCTCAAGCTGGCTACAGTAAAAAGTGCTACTAAAGCGATGGCAAGTGATTTTAACATGATTTGAATTTTCATAATTGTGTGTTGTTCTTTTTTTAGTGGGAACATGTTTTTAGACGAAATTTTTGAAAAAGGATTACGCTGACAGGTCTTAATGTTAGGTTAAAACTCAGGAGTTCAGGCGGGCAATAATGGTTCTATTCCCCTTAACTTGTTGATCCATATATACTTCTATCTTAGCGTCAAGAGGAAGGTAAAGATCAACCCTGGAGCCAAATTTGATGAAACCCATGTCGTTTCCTTGCTCCACCCGGTCGCCTTCGCTGATATACCACTTGATGCGCTTGGCCACAGCGCCCGCAATTTGGCGCATGAGTATCTCCGTGCCTTCCCCAAATTGATACACCACCGTAGTGCGTTCGTTCTCGGTACTGCTCTTCGGATGCCAGGCCACCAGGTACTTGCCGGGGTGGTAGCGAAAATAGTTCACGATGCCGCTCACCGGGTTGCGGTTGACGTGCACGTTCAGGGGCGACATGAAAATGGACACCTGAAGCCGTTTCCCCTTAAAATACTCCTCTTCTACAGCTTCTTCAATAACGCATACACGGCCGTCAGCCGGGGCATACACCACGTTATTGTCTGATGCCACGATTTGGCGTACAGGGTTCCTGAAGAATTGGAGGATAAGGAGGTAGAATACAATGGATAAAACCAGCAAAGGCCAAAAAACAAAGGGCAATGGCCAAAATTGGTAAACGGCTACATTGAGGATTGTCAGAATCAATGCGGAGACCAGCAGGATGGTGTGGCCTTCTTTGTGGATGCGTAGGAACATTTATGTGGAAATTGTTTCGGGGGCAAATGTACAAAGTACAAGCGGGTACGCGATATGTACCGCCAACTTTTAGTTGGCAGGGGTTTGGGGTCGCAGGTATTTACCAAGACCAGGCGGCGATCCGTTACATCGCCAGTATTTCGTCGCGGCTTGAACTTCCCGAAATAAATGACCTCAATGAAAAGTTGGTACTACACACAAATAGCATTACTTTTAAAATAAAAAAAATAATATGAGTTCGATTACGCTGCAAACCACAATTAACGAAAAGCAGTTATTAGCTTTACTAGAGCAACTTTCTCCCAAGGATGGATGTTATTTTTCCAAGCTCCGACATTCAGGGATTCTCAGACCAAAAAGACAATTACCTGCTTTCAATCGCAGTGGACGGCAATGCAAGCTTCATTTTAACGGGTGATAAAAAAATGTTGGAAACATGGTGATGTTGCGGGTATTCGAATTATCTCCTTGGCGGAATTTGAGAAAGATATTTTGTAAGGAAGCACACGACACACGCCCATATCTCGCCCCTTGGGATTTTTCACAGGACTACTTTCATTAATTCCACCATCGTACCAATCCCCGCACCATTCCGAAACATTTCCGCTCATGTGCCGCAGGCCCAGGTTGTTGGCAGCACCCGCGATTTCCCCTACCGGCACCGTTTCCCCCCGAGATTTACCTTCCACAGCGTAGGCATTTGTATAGGATGCTGCAGCACTGAAGTTCATTTGCGCCGGGTCAGCGATTTTTTTCCCATTGCCGAAACGAATCTTTTTTCCGGCTCCCCGAGCCGCGTATTCCCATTCTGCTTCTGTGGGCAATCGGTAGCCATTGGCGCTCCAGTTGTTACTTACGATCCATTGCTTATTATCGTAATTGTTGCTGTTATTTGGATCCTTTCGGCCTTTTTCAATGGTGTAGAGTACATTCAAGCCTTGTCTTAGGCTTAGCCAGTTGCAGTATTCCTCGGCATCGTGCCATTTGGTGATGGCGTTGGTGGAATCACCTTTATTGCAGGCTTTTTGCCCCAAGTCTCGTTTGATCTAGCAACAGGTTTGGGCGGTGACAAGCGTCGTGAGGGCTAACAAGGAGCAGGAAAACAGGAGGCGCAACATATTGGGCATGGTTGGGAAGTTTGTTTTTGGGCAAAGCGCATTTATGGCGCATAAAAGTATCGAATACATGCAATAATTGATAAAAATAGAGGCGAAATAATTCGATTTTACAATATGAGTCATCCCTTAATTTTGTTGGAAGGAAAACCGGGACAAATTTGGGTATTTGTTTATACTTATTGGTCGGACGATGAAAAATCGTCCGACCAAATGGCCCTCGTCCGACCACTTTTCGTGGTCGGACGAATAAGTATAAACGAATTCAGCCTTTCCCCAAGCTGAAAAACACCAAGGTTTCACAAAAATAAGGGGTGACCCATGTTGTCTAACCAGAAAAAAACCTACTTTGGCCCTTATCTACTAGATTAGCGAACAAAAGCGCACCTTATGCCCTGGTACAAACAAATTCACTGGCAAATCATCATCGGCCTGGTTTTAGGCCTTGTATACGGCATTGCAGCCGCTTCCTTCGGTTGGGGGAAATTTACAAGCAACTGGATCACACCCTTCGGCACCATTTTCATCAATGCCCTGAAACTCATCGCAGTGCCCTTGGTACTTGGCTCCCTTATAACAGGTGTCGCCTCCCTGTCAGATGTAGGCAAACTCGGGCGCATCGGTGGTAAAACACTGGCGATCTACATCGGTACAACTGCCGTAGCCATCACCATCGGCCTGGTATTGGCCAACATCATTCAACCAGGAAAGGCAATCCCTACCGACGTGCGCGACAGCCTAATGGCCACTTACAGCGCCAATGTAGGCGATCGGCAAGCCAGTGCTGAAATGGTCGGCCAACGCGGCCCACTCCAGATTCTGGTGGACATGGTGCCTTCCAATATTTTCGGTGCCGCATCCGACAACCGCAACATGTTGCAGATCGTGTTCTTTGCCATTTTCTTCGGCATCGGTCTGCTGCAAATACCCGACAAACGCGCCAAACCCGTGCTCGATTTTTTCCACGGGGTCAACGATGTCACCATACGATTGGTGGATATTATCATGCTCCTGGCCCCCTTGGGGGTATTTGCCCTCATTGCCGACATGATCACCACGGTGTCAGACGGAGATTTGAACAAACTATTGGGCTTGCTGGCTGCTTTGAGCGTGTATTGCATCACTGTAATTATCGGGCTTGCCATACAAACCTTTGGGGTGTACCCGATCATCCTGCGTTATTTCACCAAAATAAAACTGGGTAAATTTTTCAAAGGCATCGGCAAAGCACAGCTGGTGGCCTTTTCTACTAGCAGCAGCGGCGCTACCCTACCCGTCACGATTGAATGTTGCGAGGAGAACCTGGGTGTCTCGGAGGAAGTATCCTCCTTTGTTTTGCCCCTTGGCGCGACCATCAATATGGACGGCACTGCGCTATACCAGGGAGTCGCCACCATTTTTATCGCGCAGGCCGTCGGCATGGACCTCAGCATTGGCGACCAACTAAACGTCATCCTGTTAGCCGTAATGGCCTCTATCGGCACCGCAGCAGTACCGGGTGCAGGCATCATCATGCTCATCATCATCCTGGAAACAGTGCACGTGCCCAGCGCCGGCATTGCCCTCATCCTCGGCGTAGACCGAATACTCGACATGCTGCGCACTGTCACCAACGTTACGGGCGATTGTACCGTTGCCACGAGCATCGCAGCATCGGAAGGGCAATTACGGGAGGTGATCCCAATACCGGACAGGGATAAGATTCGGTGGAAATGATATTGTTGTTTGTTGTTCGTTGATAGTTGTTCGTTTCCGAGCCCTAGGCATTTCGTTGTTGCGTGGTTCAATTCTATAAAAGATAATCATTTCCTCTGTGAATACCTCTGTGTACCTCTGCGCAACTCTGTGGTGATTATTTCCCTCTGTGAAAATCGAATTTGAAACGGAGTGGCCCAAACAACCCTCGAGTGAATGAGAACGAACAACCAACAACGAGCAACGCACAACGAAATCAACGAACAACTAACAACGATTCTAGCGTACATTGCCCCGCAAAATCTCTCGTATTTTTATGAAGCTGAGTAAATCCCTATTAATTGCCCTGGTCAGCATTGCTGTCGTAGCGGCACTCCATTTGTTGCCTGAAATGGGCATTTCCATTGATTCCCAAATACTTATGTTTGCCCGCTGGGGGGCTATTGGGGCTTTGTGTTATTATGGTTGGCAAAACAGCTCCCTCAATACCTGGATATTGTTGAGCATGTTTATCGGTTTTGAGGTGGGGCTTGATATGGGCAAGGCAGCCAAGGATTTTGACGTGCTGAGTTCCATTTTTATTCGGGTTATAAAAACTGTGGTAGGGCCATTGCTTTTTTCTACCCTGGTAATCGCCATTGCCGGGCAGGAAAACGCCAAACAAATGGGGCGAATAGCGGTCAAGGCTTTTACCTATTTTCTGACCGCAACGAGTATTGCACTGGTCGTCGGGCTTTTAGCCATTAACTATTCAAAGGCCGGCATGGGCATTCGTCCAGAACCCAGCGACAGCGCGCAGGTTTCCATAGACAGTATAATGGCGACGGTTTATACCAAGAAGAATGAACTGGAGCTGAAGTATAATGACAAAGTAGTGTCCCTGAAACCAGCAGCCACCAAACTCGATTGGAAGCATACCATCCTGCATTCATTCCCGGAGAACGTCTCTAAAATGCTGTACGAAAATGCCATCCTGCAAATAGTGGTGTTCAGCTTATTTTTCGGCCTTAGTATCCGGCAGATTGAAAATCACCACCGAAAAACAATGATCGAATGGTGTGAGTCGCTGTCGGAGGTGATGTTCAAATTCGTCGGCCTCATCATGTACTTCGCCCCTTTCGCCGTTGGTGGTGCACTGGCATCTATTATAGGCGACAAAGGATTGGGGGTCATGGTCAATCTGGCAAAACTGCTTGGGACGCTTTATGTAGCATTGTTTGTTTTTATCCTCATCGTTTTCATCCCCCTCATGTATTTCCTGAAAATACCGATCAAGAAGTTTTTCAACGCTGTGTATGAACCCGCTTCTTTGGCTTTTGCAACGGCCAGCTCTGAAGCTGCCTTGCCCCAAGCCATGAAAGCGATGGAGAAGTTTGGTGTGCCCCGTAAAATTGTATCCTTTGTTATTCCAACGGGCTATAGTTTCAACCTGGATGGCTCCACCTTGTATTTGGCGCTAGCCTCTATCTTTTGCGCCCAAGCCGCCGGCATGATGGATCATTTTACCTGGGACCAACAATTAATTATGATGGGAACATTGCTGCTTACCTCAAAAGGCGTAGCGGCGGTACCACGCGCTTCCCTGGTAATCCTCACAGCTACCGTGGGGCAATTCGGCATTCCAGAGTGGCCCATCGCGATCATTTTAGGTGTAGATGCCCTGATGGATATGGGTCGCACCAGCGTTAACTTGATTGGTAACTGCCTGGCATCGGCCGTGGTCGCACGCTGGGAGGGAGAGTTTGATGACGAAGCTGCAAATGCTTGAAGCTTAACAAAGAGATAGTAAATCCTTCCTAAGGAAAGTAAGGGTATTTCTGTACCTTTGCGCCCGCTATGCTCAGCCTATCCAATATTTACATACAATACGGCAATCGTATCCTGCTTGACAGCGTCAATTTTGTGCTCAAACCCGGTGAACGGGTGGGCCTTGTTGGCCGTAATGGAGCCGGAAAATCAACGCTCCTAAAGATCATTGCCAAGGAGATGTCACCCCAAGAGGGAGACGTAATGGTACCAAGCCATTTCACCCTCGGCTACCTGCACCAGGACATGCTCATGCCCAAAGGCAAATCCGTTCTGGACGAAACCATGAGCGCTTTTGCTGAAATTCTGGCATTAGAACAGGAACTGCACGATATCGGCGAAGCACTCGCTTCCCGCGACGATTACGAATCGGACGACTACAACAAACTCATCGAACAGATGGGCGACGTGACCGAACACCTCCATCACCTCGGTGGTGCTACCAGTCAGGTAGATGCCGAAAAAGTGCTGGGTGGACTCGGCTTTGCGGCCTCCGACATGAACCGGCTCACCGATGAATTCAGCGGCGGCTGGAAAATGCGGATCGAACTGGCAAAAATGCTCCTGCGCCGCCCCGACTTGCTGCTGCTCGATGAGCCGACCAACCACCTGGACATTGAGAGTATTCTCTGGCTCGAGGACTGGCTCATGAACTTCCCTGGTATGGTCATCGTGATTAGCCACGACAGGCGCTTCCTCGACAATGTGACCAACCGGACGGCTGAAATCGTGCTCGGCAAAATATACGACTACAAGGCTTCCTATACACGTTACGTGGAGCTCAGTACCGAGCGCCGCGATCAAATGTCGGCCGCTTACGAAAACCAGCAACGGGTCATTGTTGAAAAAGAACGCACCATTTCGCGCTTTATGGCCAAAGCCTCAAAGACCAAAATGGCGCAGTCGATGCAAAAGCAGCTCGACAAAATGGACCGCATCGAAATAGACGACAAGGATACCTCGACGATGAAGATCCGTTTCCCGGATGCCCCACGCTCTGGAGAAGTGGTCGCCAAGGCGGAACACCTCACTAAAAAATACGGCAGCTTGAAGGTATTGGAAAAGGTTGATTTTCAAATACTTAGGGGAGAACGTGTCGCCTTTGTCGGCCAAAACGGTCAGGGAAAAACCACACTCGCTAAAATACTGGTGGGTGCAGAATCTGTCACTTCGGGTAAAGCCACGCTCGGGCACAACGTTACCGTTGGCTACTACGCTCAAAACCAGGCGGAGACCCTTGACCCCAAACTTACACTGCTGCAAACAATGGAACAGAACTGTCCCGAGGAAATGCGTACAAAATTGCGCAGCATCTTGGGTACATTCTTGTTTAGTGGTGAAGACGTTGATAAAAAAGTAGTGGCACTTTCTGGTGGTGAGCGCGCACGCCTGGCCTTGGCCTGTATGCTGCTGCGCCCTTTCAACTTGCTGCTGCTCGACGAGCCGACCAACCACTTGGACATGCTGTCGAAAGACGTGTTGAAACAAGCATTGATGGATTACAACGGCAGCCTGCTGGTTGTGAGTCACGACCGCGAATTCCTGAGTGAACTAAGTTCCCGCACCATAGAATTCCGCGACGGTCATTTGCACGAGCACCTTGGCGACATCAACTATTTCCTCGAAAAACGACGCCTCGACAACATGCGCGACGTAGAAAAAAGGAGTAAAAGCAGCGAAATCGGACAAAAATCGAGCGATACGGCGACACCAGTATTGGATTCCGAAGAGAAGAAACAGCTCGAACGCACCGTGCAGAAAGCCGAAAAGCGCATTGCCGACCTGGAATCGGAAGTCAAAAAGTTTGAAGCAAAAATGGGCGAGCCTGATTTTTACAGCCGTGCGGATTCAGACGAACAGGTAAAAAAATACACTGATTTGAAAAGTTCCCTCACTGGAGTTTATGCGGAATGGGAAAGTGCTGTTGAAATGTTGAGCTAAGTACCATACAATACGATTTACCACATAGCGCACATAGATCACATGGTTGATTAATCGGGAGAATGGGTAAGCCTGAAAACTTTTCTGTCGGCATTATTCAATTTCTAGCCAACAGCATTGTATCTTTGCGGCGTGCCGGGCGACCAGCTCCTGCAAAACCTCCCCAGGGCAGAAATGCAGCAAGGATATGTGGTCGTAGCGGTGTGTTCGGCACTTTTATAGATTTTTAACTAGTCCCAATGTGCCAATGTGCTTGATTAGCGCATTGGCACATTGGTTTATTATTCAGTTCCCCATTTCTAAAAACAATTTTACCATGCTATTTTTCGTCGATACAGCCAACTTAAATGACATCCGCGAAGCCGCCGAACTTGGCATTCTCGACGGTGTTACCACCAATCCATCGCTGATGGCCAAAGAAGGTATTTCTGGCCAGGCAGCGATTCTAAAGCACTACCGCGATATTTGTGATATTGTTGGCCCCGGCAAAGACGTAAGTGCAGAAGTGATCAGCACGGAGTTCAAGGCCATGGTAGAAGAGGGCTTAAAGCTGGCGGAGCTGCACGAAAATATCGTAGTAAAGGTTCCCATGATCAAAGACGGCATCAAAGCGATCGCCTATTTTTCTGAGCAAAACATCAGAACCAACTGTACCCTGGTGTTCTCTGCCGGCCAGGCGATTCTTGCCGCAAAAGCCGGTGCCACCTACCTCTCCCCCTTCATCGGCCGGGTAGACGATATTTCCTGGGACGGCATTGGGCTCATCAAAGAAATTTACAAAATTTACACGATTCAAGAGTATGACACCCTGATCCTGGCTGCCAGCATCCGCAATCCGCTGCACATCGTGCAATGCGCTAAAGCTGGTGCCGACGTGGTTACTTGTCCGCTGTCTGCGATTCTGGGCCTGCTGAATCACCCGCTTACGGACAGTGGCCTGGCGAAGTTTTTATCGGATCATAAAAAAGCCAATGGCTAGTTGATAGTTGTTTGTTGATAGTTGTTCGTTTCCGAACGTTTGGTCATTGCGTTGTTCGTTGCTTCGGTGAACGAAGTAAAGAACTACGAGTGGGCCGTCAAGTCAGTTTCGACGGGTGAATTACTACCTATTTGAGCAAAGGATTTGAACATTCGCCCAAATTTGTCAACATAAAAAAATGTTGACAAATTCTCATTCCGCCGCCAGGCCAAGCCACCGAGCAGCTTTGACAACTTTTTTTTGAAGTTGTCAAAGCTCGCCCAGGGCTAAAGTAAAACTGTGGAAAACCAATTCCAACGATACATTTTTTGTGGAAAACGGCACTTGCTCAGTAAGCATTCGGTCAATTTCGACGGATGAATGTAGCGCACTGCAACTCGGATGTTACCCGCCAATTTACATTTGCAGGCCCACTAGTGCTGCATCAAACCCGCTGTTGCAAGCCATGCATGGCTTTCGTGTTCAACCAGTTCGCTCCACGGAACCAGGTCATTTTCCTCGTTGGTTTCGATGTTGCGGCGTTGTTTTTCCCGCGCTTTTTGAAGTGCGTCCATATTCAATAAAGTGTTTATTTACCACCTATACTTATTCACTACGTAGCGCACATAGACCACGTAGAAATTAAGTGGGAGCCAGCCCAAGCGCAACTAGCAACGAACAACTATCAACGAACAACTACTCCACAATAACAATTTCCCCAGGCACAATACCCGCCCTGAACGAGCCAACAATTGTCCCGTCCGGCTTTCGGATGACCACTTCCCCGGCGGAATTGAAATCTTTGGCATCTGCACAGAATAAATTGCCGCTGGAAGGTTCCACATTTAACCCATAAGCTGCTTGGTCGAATAGTTTGGTTATGGTTCCACCAACCCTGCCGTAAATAGCCGCCCCGCTGCTAAAATACAATGCTGAAGCAGTCATTACCAGATCATCACTTCCTTTCGGCGCAGCTGTCCCAACAATAGGGGTTATAAACCCAATGCCGAGCCAACCTTCAGAAGTAGCATCAGCCCAGTCACCTTTACAAAGTACATACCAAGGGTTAAAACCATTTTGGTCGCTAACTGTAAGGCAACAAGGGTTCTTTTGACCTGGAATGACATGTCGCGATACTAGCTGGTCGTTGTTGTCAACCGCGATGCTGGCAACCGCGCTATCGACTCCGTAACCGCCGCTATTGGCGACGAATAAGTACCTTGACTGTTCTAAAAAAACCATCTTTTCCGGCCCGCTTCCGGTAGGAGTCGTTTTCAAGATTTTATTGGTATTCAAATCAATCCTGGCCACGCTGCCAGAAATACCATCAGCGCCCCATTGACTTATGTAGGCAATATCATTGCTGATCGGCAGGAAATAGCGCGGCAATTCAAGTCCACCAATGGTGTCAATGTACTTAAATGTTTCAGGGTCAACCACCACAACGCGGTTGGCACCATTGACAACAATGTAGCCTTTGCCGTTGTGAAATGATAGCGATTGCACAAACTGACCCAACCTGGCGCCATTGTTCGCTTTTTCATAAATGGAATCCTGTACCTCGCCTGTCGCCGGGTTGTACCAACTGATGGTACCGCTCCCGCCCCAGGGGCCTTCGTTGACGACGAAAACGCCTTTGGAATAATTGGCAGCGGTTTGGGGATCATCACTTTTTTTGTGACAAGAAGCAAGCAAAAAAGCGGCAGCAAAAAAGAGTAAAAAAAGTTGTTTGACCTTCATTTTATTGAGTTAAAACGTTGAAAATGAAAGGCAAACGGGGAAAGAACGAAAAGCCGCCCAAAGCAGCAATGCCCGGCGAACCGTTCGAGAGCCTTCTACCCGAAGCCCAAGTGAACAATATGGTCATTGGCAGGTCTTCTGGCTCGTTTCAGTACTGTGCGCCTTCCCGGTAACCCAGTGGCACAATGCACAGCACCTTTATGAAACTTACAGCAGCGGGGACTGCTCCGGATTCGCACCGGATTCCCTTTTCATTCTGAGCATGTGTCGCCAACTTTTAGTTGGCAAGGCAGAACCCAGAAACCAATTACCAGACACAAAGGTACGCATTTTGGCTGTTGGCTGTTGGCTATTGGCTGTTGGCTGTTGGCTATTGGCTATTGGCTGTTGGCTGTTGGCTGTTGGCAGCATAACGTTTCAAGTTTAGCTTGATTCTAATTTTTGCCAAAAACCAAAAATTAGAATCAATTGAAATCAGGGTAACTATCCAGCCGCTCTCACCGCCAATCGCGTCCCTTACCCTGAGTTGTCCTGTTGTAAGCATTCGTCCACGTCAAAAGGGGAAAAGCTGCCCAGGATGTTGCGGTATTCGTACGTTCAGCACACTTTACGTGGACGTATGCTTACAGTAGGACAACTCAGGGTAAGGGAAACGGGCCGCTGGATAGTTGCAAATTAGGTGCTGAAACTCAATGCTAGAAAAACGAACCCCTGTTGTGCTGCCAACAGCCAACAGCCAACAGCCAACAGCTAACAGCTAACAGCCAACAGCTAACAGCCAACAGCCAACGGCTAACAGCTAAAAGCCAATAGCTAAAAGCCAACAGCCGATACAGCCTTTTTTCCGTAGTTTTGCCCGCCCAACCATCCTTTTATTTCCAAAAAAATACACCTGTGTCTACTGTCGCGTCTGCTAAAAATAAATCCCAAGAACCTAAGAATCAACACAATGCGTCGAAAGAACTGCTTGAAAGAGCTTTTCTGCTGATGGCTACGGCCAAGGCTATGACGGAGATTTACGAGGCCAATTTCAAATTCGTGAGCAAGTACGTGCACGCTACTTCGCGGGGACATGAGGCCATTCAATTGGCGGTAGGCATGAATTTGTTGCCGCAAGATTTCGCCTATCCCTATTACCGCGACGATGCGATGTTGCTGGGCATGGGTCTTCGCCCTTATTCCCTGATGTTGCAACTAATGGCTAAGCGCGACGATCCATTCTCTGGCGGCCGCTCCTATTATTGCCACCCCAGTTTGCGCGACGATAACTTCCCGAAAATACCACATCAGAGCAGTGCCACGGGTATGCAGGCCATTCCGGCTACGGGGGCGGCCATGGGGCTTTGGTATCATGAAAAAATGGGGACTGCGGCCTTTGGCACACCCACAAAAAAGAAATCAGGCGAGAAAGTTGTTGACCTGGAAAACCCATACCCCTATCATTTTTCGGAACCCGCTGACGCCGCAAGTCCTGCACTCGTCGTGTGTTCCCTGGGCGATGCCTCCGTTACAGAAGGTGAAATCGCCGAAGCTTTTCAAATGGCGGTGCTAAAAAAATTGCCCATTTTGTACCTCGTGCAAGACAATGGCTGGGATATTTCTGCCAATGCGGCGGAAACCAGGGTGGCCAATGCCGCGGAATACGCCAAGGGTTTCCCAGGGCTGGAAGCTGTGAGCATTGAAGGCAATGATTTTACAGAATGCTGGGAAACGGTTGTTGAAATCATGGAGAAAATCCGGCGTGAACGTCGGCCATTTCTGCTGCACGCCCGGGTGCCGCTGCTCAACCACCATACTTCCGGCGTGCGCAAAGAATGGTACCGCGACGACCTGGAAGAACATGGGAAACGCGACCCCTACCCTATCTTGAAAAAGCAGTTACTGGCGGCAGGTTTTTCAGAAAAGGATATTCAACAGCTCGAAAAAACGGCCGCTGAAACCGTAAAAAAAGATTTTGAGGCTTCCAAAAACGCAGAAGACCCTCGACCAGAAGATCTGTTCACCCATGATTACGCCCCTTCTCCTATCACGGAAGAACGCGGCGTACGATCGCCCAAAGGCGGCGAGCAAAAGGTGATGGTTGATTGTGCCTTGTTTGCCATTGAAGAACTGATGCGCGAGCACCCTAATTGCCTGTTGTACGGTCAGGATGTAGGTGCCCGGCTTGGCGGGGTGTTCCGCGAGGCGGCTACGCTGGCACAGAAATTTGGCGATCACCGGGTGTTCAACACGCCCATTCAGGAGGCATTTATAGTAGGCAGCACGGCCGGCATGAGCGCTGTGGGCTTGAAACCGATTGTGGAAGTCCAGTTTGCCGATTATATATGGCCGGGATTGAACCAGTTGTTTACCGAAGTGGCGCGTTCTTGCTACCTCAGCAACGGCAAATGGCCGATTGGCTGCGTCATCAGGGTGCCCATCGGCGCGTATGGCAGCGGAGGGCCTTACCACAGCAGCAGTGTGGAGACGGTGCTGACGCAGGTGCGGGGCGTTAAAATCGCGTACCCGAGCAATGGCGCCGATTTGAAAGGCTTGTTGAAATCAGCCTGGTACGACCCGAATCCCGTGGTAATTTTTGAGCACAAAGGCTTGTATTGGAGCAAAGTGCGCGGTACGGATGCTGCGCGTTGTGTGGAGCCGGATGCTGATTATGTAGTTCCGTTTGGGGTTGCCAGAACGGTGTTGGAGGCTGCGCAGGAAAAAATCGAAGCCGGAACCTCTATGGCGGTTGTGACGTATGGCATGGGGGTGCACTGGGCCTTAAATGCAGCGGCGGCTTTCCCAGGTCAGGTTGAAATACTCGATTTGCGGACGCTGAATCCGGTGGATACGGAGGCGATGTACGCGGTTGCGCGGCGGCATGGGAAGGTGCTGGTGATAACCGAAGAGCAAGTGGATGGGTCGTTTGCCCAGAGCCTTGCAGCGCGAATTCAGGAAAACTGCTTTAAAAGTCTGGATGGGCCTGTGCGGACCATTGGCGCGGAGAATATGCCGGCGGTGCCGTTGAATGCTACGTTGGAGGAGGCGATGATTCCGTCTATTGAGAAGGTGGGGGTGGTGATGGGGGCGGTGCTTAGATGGTAGACAAAGTATTTATTAGAGGCATATTTTGCCTTCAGGAAAATTTGAATTTGCCAAAAAACCTGTCTTTTTGTAAAAATTCTGCACCAATGCAAATTGTATTAGAAATCAATCACGAACAAGACCTCAAAATATTGTTACCGCTTTTAGAGCGTTTGAAGATTGCATACAAGCAAATACCTGCGCTCAAAAATGACATTGCCAACAATAGCACACCTATTGGCTCCAGCCTGTCTGACAAATATGCGGGCAAACTTTCAGTCAATGTAGGGGAAGCGATCCAGCAACACATCGCACAAAGCCGTGATGAATGGGAACGCAATATTTAATTGATAGCAATGCTGTTATTGATTACCTATCGGGCAAACTTCCTTCAATGGGTTAGAATTGATTTCCCGGAATTTGAGCGATTTCAAAGGTATTGCCGGTTTGACCGTCATTGACGCGCATTCATTTTGAGCTGAACATTCACCTTCTCAGGCTCAATCCGCCACTTGTAGTACCATACCGTATGGCAGCCTTATTGCGAGCGACCATTTACTCGCAGGTCACAGACAGCACGTGTCGCGTCACAGACGCTAACGAGCGAGTCGCGTCACAGACGCTAACGAGCGACGCGTTGCTTTTGGCTTTTGTGCTGGGGGAAGACAGGCGGCCAGCGGGGAAGATGATCATCTTATGCCCTCCTACATGAACTGCACCGAGCATAGTTTTGTAATGTTCAACTAATTTGGTTTTTGACTGAAAGGCAACGAACCCTTCATAGCCTTTGTCCCAGGAAAGTTTGCAAGTGAAGGCGAATAGGTTTCCAGGAACACCAACATAAAGTTTCTTTTTCCCAAGATTAAAAGGCGCACTTTCTACCAAGTGAAGGTAAAAATGGTCGCCATAGTCACTAATACTTGCCAAACGTTTCAATATGCGTTGGCTAGGTCGCCCAAATTACATCGTTTCTTAACGGCGATTTCGATGTTCGTTACCGGCTCGCAGCAGCTGGCTGACCTCTTCTTTTCGCCGCCTCGATACTTCAACCCGGGTGCCGTCCCGCAGTACAACATAACCATCATGATCGAGGAATGAAACGTGTATTACATTGATTAAGTGCGACTTGTGTGTGCATACAAACCCGTGGTCTGACAATAAGTCTTCGTATTCTCCGAGGCTTTTGGACGCCAAAAAGTGTTTGTTTCCTTCCAGGTGTATTTGAGTGTAAGCACCCATGGCTTCCAGGCGTATCATTTCCGTTGGGCGGAAAAAATGAACACCTTCTTTAGAGGGAACTGCAAGCCGGAACTGGTGAGGGTCGTTCGACTGAAGATTGCGAAGGATGTTGCGCAGTTGTTCCGGCTGGAACGATAATTCATCGCGGCTGCTTGCGAAGCGTTCCACGGCATTGATGAGTTCCTGTACATCAACAGGTTTTAACAAGTAATCGAAAGCGCTAAAACGGATGGCCTGGAGGGTGTATTCATGGAAAGCCGTGGTGAAAATGACTTTAAACTGTTTGTCGCGAATTTGACCCAACACTTCAAATCCATCGAGGTAAGGCATCCGTATATCGAGGAAAAGCAAGTCTGGCTTGTGTTCATGGATCATACTGGCCGCCTGGCGTGCGTCGTTGCAGCACCAAACACGCTCTACAGTCGGCACAAAGCGTTCGATCATCAGTTGCAGGATGTCGGAGGCGCGTTGTTCGTCATCGATAATGAGTGCTCTGATCATGGTATTTATCCCAAGGTTATGGTCACCTGCGTACCGCAGGGAATATGATTACTGTCGTACAAGTCTTTGATTTTCAGGGTATTATTTTGGTTTTTTTGCTGATTCAGGGTTTGTAAACGATCTTCGCTTACACTCAGGCCTTTGCCGGTTCGTTGACTTTTGTGGGTATAGGCACGGGCTGCTTCCCGACCAATTCCATTGTCTTCAATAATACAAACCAGGTCGTCCGCAGCATTGGTTTTAAAGACGACGCTCAGGTTTCGTGGGCCTTCTTTGTGCAGTAAACCATGCCAGATGGCGTTTTCTACGAATGGCTGGATGAGGAGTGTTGGCACTTTGTATTCGTCTTTATCCAACCCTTCTTCGAATTCAATGGCGTACGTAAAGGTATCGTCGAAGCGCAAGGATTCGAGGTCGAGGTAGAGTTGCAACATCTCAAATTCTTCTCGCAGGCTTATCCGATCATGGTCGCTGTGTGTCAGCACCATTCGCAGGAGTTTGGAAAACTTGGATAAATAAAGCGCTGCTCCATCGCCGTTGCCACTCATGGTCATTTGTTGAATGGAGTTGAGGGCATTGAACAAAAAGTGAGGATTCATTTGGAGCCGCAGGCTTTGGAGCCTAGACTCCGCTGCTTTTCGTTGATTATCAATGGCCTCCAATAACGCATGTTGCCGCGCTTGTTCACTTTCTGCCAGGGCAATTTTTTGGCTGCAAAGCGCTGCAATGGCTGTCAATATCTGCAGGTGCCAAGGAGAATAAAAGTTTTTCTGTGAATGTTCCGAGTCAATAACGCCAATGACACGGCCATCTAACAGCAGCGGAACGGCTAATTCTGCGCGCCGCATGGCATCATCCTGAATGTACCGTGCATCAACGCTGGTGTCGGTTACCAATTCAGCTTTGCCCGTTTGGGCCACTTGCCCTACGATGCCCTGTCCCATGGGGATTTCAATCGGGCTGACGATTTTTTGATCGGGGGATGATTTTTGTCCCCAAGCGGCTTTTTGGACTAAAACATTACGTTCCGTATCCAGCAAATAAATCACACAATCTTCCCAGCCGAGCCGCGAAATACACTGCTGTGCGACGCCCCAAAGCACTTCTTCCACAGTGTTTTTATTGCCAATCGACTTGTTGAAATAATTGACGACCTGTTCGGTTTCCAATTGGTATAACAAATTGGTGTTCTTCAGTTTTTCCATTTCCAACTGTTCTTTCTGGCGTTTCCGAGCCTGATTTTCACGGTACCTTACCAATCCCAGGATCAAGCCTACCATTGTTGCCAGGATAGCGAACCTGAACGGCCACCGTTGCCAAAATGGTGGTGTAATGGTAAATTTTAATGGATTTAGCACCTCGAACCATACTTTCCCGGTGATACTGGCCCCTACTTCCAGGCTGTACTCCCCTGGCGACAATTTGGGTAAACGAAAGGTATTGTTAGCCCCCAGCGGCACCCAGGCATCTTTTGCCCCGTGCAGTCGGTATCGGTATTGCACTTTGGCGGCGTTGTTGTAATACGGCGCCACCACTTCGAAGGTCAGGGTATTTTGCCAATAGGGTAGCTGCAATTCATGGTTGCTGTGGTGCAGCATGCTGTCACCATCATTGATTTTCACGGATTGAATGCTGACTGAAAGCTGCTGGTCGCCGCCCATGCTGATGTTTTCAGGCCGAAAATAATTAATGCCATTTTGACCACCCAGAAAAAGCATTCCATTGCTTGCCCGAACGCCGGTAGAAGGATTAAAAACATGTCCCTGAATGTTGTCGGAAAAATCGAATTTTTGAAACGTGCTCAGGGCTGCATCTGTGAGGTACAGGCCGTTGAACGTACCGAGCCAAAGCCGTAGCAATGTGTCGCGCATGATGGATACGACGCCAATATGTTCACCAGACAACAAAACGGGATCGAGTGAATAGCGGTTTCCCGACTGCAAATGCAGCCGCAACAGGTCTTTCGCTGTACCCACCAATAATTCGTTTTCCGTATTTTGAAAAATACAATGAACGGAAACGGCCGGTGTTATTTGAACATCAAACAGCCATTGATACTGTTCATCGAGACAATGAAGGCCACGTTCCGACCCCAGCCAAACCCTTCCCTGCCGGTCTTGAATAACCGTGTTCATATTCGACTCATCCCCTTGGAAATGAATGCTTTCAACCTGGTAGGTTTTAGGTTTTATCCGGTAGACAAAATGTCGGCCACAGACAATGTGATCGCCGTTGCGCATGGTTCCAATAAAATCGATGACTTCTGACTCCAACTGTTTTTGAACGGTACTATTGCTATAAACCGGTCTCCTGTAGTGTTCTGTGCGTGGATCGAAAAGCCAAATGCCTTTGTTACTTTGGCCGATGAGCAGATTATGGTCATCCCAGACCAAGCTGCGTACCAAGTGGTGGTTGAGTCGATCGGTTGCCCCCTCCGAGTTGGGGTACACTTTTATGCCCCGATCTTGTACATTCATTTTTTTTATCCCGAAATAACCGCCAAACCAGATATTTCCCTGATCATCTTCTGTCATGCCGTACACGCGCTCGTCCCATTGTTGCGGCGTATCAAAGTGGTAATTTCGGAGCAGTCCAACGGAGTGATTCAACGGCTGGATGGCGACCAGAGAAGTGCCTGAATTTGCCCAAAAAGTGCCGTTTTTATCCTGAAAAATTCGATATAAAGCTTTTTCACTGGCAAACGGTTTTCCGGCGGCGAACACACGTTTTAAGACAAAATGATCGGTCGTTAAATCGTATTCGCAAAGGCCGAATTTGCTGCTGACCAAAAAGTGCTGGCCGCCCAGGGCCACAAAAGAGACGATATTCATCCGACGCAAGCTTGCACTTATGCCATAGTGCTTTGCATCAATTTCCTGCACTTTTCCCGTCTTGAAATCAAGCCAGTAAGAATCACTCCAGTAACCGGTCATAACTGCCAGATCAGGAGTCACCGCCATTAAATGAGCAAACTCACCTTTAACAGGCACTGTTCGCGTCAGCCCCGTGGCCATATTGTAGGCACATACTCCATCTTTGATGGGGTAAAACAGGGTGCCTTCACAGGTGTCGATCCGGGTAATCAGGTGTCGCGGGCCAGCTCCCGGCATGTCGAATGGCAAGCGTTCAAATTGCCCCAAGGTTTCACGCCAGCCATATAAACCTTTGGACGTCAATATATTGACTGGGCTGTTTTTCATCTGGAAAATACCGCTAATACGCACTCCACTACTGGTATCGAATTTGATTTGCTCAAAACCTTGCCAGTCGCTGCGGTTGCGCCAGATACTGTTTCCAGGTCCGGTCAGCGCCCAGATACTACCCGCTGCATCACAAATGGCGTGGGTAATGGTTTCACGGAAAGCATATTTGCGCACGTTGCGCCCATCGAAACGCTGCAGTGAAGAGGGCGTGGTGACCCATAAAAATTGCGCACGATCCACAAAATGATCTATCATGATACCGTCGCCAAAGCCATATTCCTCTCCAAATACCTGAGCGTGGTATTGTGGCAGTTGTGCGCGGACGGATAAAGTCAGTCCGACAAGCAGGAATAAGGTGGCGGTGTATGGTTTCACGTCATAAAAGGTGTCAGGTTATGGGTACTTCATTTGCGGATCGCGGCACTGGGGTCTATGGTGAAATAATCTTCTAAAGACGAAGTGCCGATCTGTGGTGCGAGGGTATCGTGCTCTATTACTTCGGCGAAGAAAGCGAGTTTGTCGTACATGTTTCGATTTATAACTTTCCAGCATGCCATTGCGGTCAGCAAGAGCCAGCGGGGAATTCGCCGCACGGTTTTGTTCGGAGCCGTTAACTTTTGGATCAATACGTTTATTTCCTGCCGGGTATAGATTAATTTGCCACCGGCGGCCAGCACCTGGCTGGGCTGCCCAATTGCATTGACTATCACTTTTGCCAGATCCTGTTCGTGAATGGGGTTTGTGCGCGCGCCACCGTCGCCAATCGTCATGAGCCAACCCCTACGAGCCATTTTCGCCAGATCGAGGAAGGCGCTCATGATGGCAGGAGCTTGCACGATGGCATAATCGAGACCACTCAATTGGAGGGTCTTGCTAAAATCATCGTGTGCTCGGAAGTAGCTTAGGTGCCGCAAATTTTCTGCACCAAAGGCTGAGAGGTACACAAATTGCCGCACGGTGCTGGCTTTAGCTTCTGTCAGTATATTCATATTGCCTTGTAAATCAACTGATTCAAAAGTTGATTGACTCCAATCATTAGGCGAAACACTTTTGCCAAGTGCCGAAACCACTACATCATATCCTGTACAGATGCCGCGCAAGGTCTCTGGTTTGGTGGCTTCGGCGATGATGAATTTTTCAATGCCCGGGAGCACAACTTTGGCTTTTTGTTCGTTGCGCACTACGGCGGTCACGTAGTATCCGCGCTGTCGCAATTCGCGGGCGATGGCGCGACCTGCTTGGCCGGTTGCGCCAAAAAGGAGTATCTTTTGCATCAATTTAGTTTTAGTACGTGTGTCATTAAATTTTTAGAAAGGTAGACCCTTTGCGTCAAATTTACTTTCCACGTATTGCGGCACTGGTAAAAATGAATAAGCGGAAGGTCTGGGCTGAGGAACGGTCATGGTGGTCGCTTCCGCTGTTGGAAGCGACCACATTGTCGGGATCCCTATTCCCCCATCAATTTTACCAACCGTGTTGTTTTTACTTCGTTATTCTGGATTAGCGACACATGATAGGTACCTGCCGATACATTGGCAAGTGGAATGATGATTTGGTTTTGGCCCATCAGGGTTTTGATATTTTGACGGGCATGTATTACGCCCCTGGAGTCGGTGAGCACCCATTGAGCGCTACCGGCTGTGGCAGACTCGAACGTAAGGGTGGCGTTTTCAGTGGAAGGATTTGGTGTGATTTTCAACGGACAAGTTTCAGCGATAACTTCCGTTACAGGGGTTGATTCCTCCACCGTAATCGTGTGCACAGCAACCTCGCTGCACCCGCTTATATTGCTCACAGTGACTTGATAACTTGTGGTTTGTGATGGCGAAACGAGGATATTTTGGGTAGTGGCGCCATTACTCCATACATAGGCAATACCTCCGTCTGCGCTGAGGACTACGGTTTCACCCTCCTGCACTTGCGTGGGGCCCGTAATCACAGCATTGGGCGCCGGATTCACTTGCACATTCACAGACGCTTGTAAGGCGGGGCATCCAAATTGGGCGGCTGAAATAGTGTAGGTACCGAGTTGGAATGATTGGATACCTGATATGATTGGGTTGTTGGCACTGGAATGATAGGCATTTGGGCCGCTCCAAATGACTTCGGCATGTGGGGTAGTGTTGGCATATAATTGTAAATCATCCCATTCGCACAAGGGCGCGCTGGCAGCAGGGCTGGGTGCTACAAAATTCAAATCGGTTTCATGACCGGCTGAGAAAACGCCAAATAGTCCTAAACTCGTAACATTTGAGGCAAAAACGGAGAAGAACGGAGATGGCGCATCTGCTGCCCTGAATGTATTGGGCTGCCAATTGCCGCCAGCATAACGCCCCAACGTACATTGGCTGCGATCAAACTCCTGCCGTTCAGCATCGGGAAGCCAAGCCACCACCACCGAGGCTATGGTGCCACCGGGTATTTGTTCCTCCACGAGCCAGTTGTGTCCCACGACGCCCAAGGGTATTTGTTCATTGCAGGCTGCGTTGACACCAATGTACTCCGCGTAAAAGGAATCTAGCACCCGCACTTTAATATTGTCTGCCGTGCCACCTTCCATTTGAAATAATAAGATTGTAATGGCGTTTTTTCCAACAGGAAATTGAAGGTAACCACCCACAGCGCAATAACGCACACAACTGCCTAAGCCATTGGTTTGTATATAACTATCAGGGTTGTTGGCGTAGAACAACTGCGCCGTTCCGAGGCGTAAATCATATTGGTTCAATACAATGCGGCCGCTGGTCAGGGTGAATGTGGTGGTGATTTGTGTAGTGCTATACAGAATCACGTTACTGCCGCCAGCTTTTTTAATCTCTACATTGGCATATTGACCACTCCCTTCCATAATCATATCTTCATCGTCTGAAAATTGAAGCGTCGCCGCGCCTTTCACTTCCCCATTATTGATAAATCTGGGGCCTTTAAATTTTATAACATCGCTGGTGGATGAAGGATTGAATAGAAGAACAGCGCCTGCATCCACTTGCCACAGGCCGTTTTGAGGGTAAAAGGCAGGGACAGTCATGGCACAGGTACCCGATTGCACGTGAAAAGTGTTGTCGCCAAAATATGTTTGAAATTCGGCATCATTGTTAAAAACAAGGCCTCCGCTACCTTTTTTGACGATGCTGCCCCCTGGTCTGTTGTCAATGTCTTGTTTGTTTACGGAAAAGTATTTTCCTGCGGGAACGTCAATTTCCCAAAGTCCATAATTTAGAAATAAATGGATGCTGCCGCTGCCCTTGGTCAGTATTCCATTGCTGGCATGCGCGGAGCCCCGGTTTTTCACCACACCACTGTTTTTAAAGGTGGCACTGGCTGCAAACTGGAGAAATGCTCCTTCCTGAACGGTAAGGCTGATATTAATGGATACATGACCCTGATCAAGCCAGCTAAATTCAATATTCACATAGAACTCACCTTGTCCGCTTTCATCATCGATGGTGGCATTTTTCAATACCAGATACCCGAACTGTACGGAGTGACTGCTGTTGAAGGAAGCACTGCCGCCTTGAAGATCGGTGGAGCGCACATCGTATTCGCCGCTGAAATGTGCGGTACCGCCCATTTGGTGGTATAACCCGTTGCCGTATACTTTTCCGGCAAACCCTACCGAGCCAGCTTCCACGCGCAATTCGCCCAAAATGGCTACAATGGATAAGGCCGTGAATGTTCGGGCAACATTGTTGGTTAGCACCAGCGTGCCCAACACATCCAGGTTGGCGTTGCGTATAAAAGCACCTGTGTGGGTGATGGTGTGCCCTTCCTTGATTACCACGAAATCGTTGGGTAACGGCACATGGTTGAGCGCCCAGGTGCTGGCAGACGACCATGCACCGTTTTGTTTGGAATAAACAATGCTGGCAAGCATTAGTTGAACGCCCAAAATTGAAAAAAGCAGGGTGATGGTCAATCGTGTCAAACGATTGAAATGTATTGAATTCATGACAAGAAAAATAGAGGGTGAATGTATTTTACGGGATCAAAAACCCGCGAGATCGGTATTAAAAGATGGCCTTGATGATGGTTGTTCCCTTGGAGGATTCAATGCTCAGCAGGTATGTGCCTGCCGGTAAATCCGGGTTGAATTGGATGGTTTCTACTTGTTTTCCAGGTTTTTTTTCTGCGGTAGGTGATACATTTTGAATAAATCGGCCTTGAAGGTCGTAGAGGTTTATCGTCACTTTTTCGGCGTTCAAAAGCTCATATTCCAGCGTAGCCTTTTCCCGAACGGGGTTTGGGTAAAGGGATGCTTTACCTGAAAAAGCATTGGGTACGGTGGTGTCAACCGATGTGCCCAGCAGGAATCGTCCGACCGCAAAAGACTGGAAGTTACTTTTCAAGGCATAACCGGCGGCGACCAGTTTCCCGTCGGGCTGTAATGCCATGGCCTGAATTTCATCGCTGTTGCCAATGGCAAAAGGGTAAGTCGTCATACCATCGCCATGGAATGAAAAATCCAGCTCACCGGAAGTTTGCAGGCGAATAATACCTGCGTCTGCGCCGCCGTTGACATTGCTGTGGGCATAGCCACCGAGGATAATTTTCCCATCAGGCTGTATCACCACCGCTCGGGCGCCATCAGCGTGGCCACTGATAGAAATGGATACTTTTCCGTCGCCGCTGAATGTTTGATCCAGGGTTCCGTTGGTTTTGAACCGCGCGGCGGCAAAGGTGACGATGGCATCGTAGCCCATGCCGCTTTGATGCGCATAACCCGTCACCACGATTTTGCCGTCCGCTTGCAGCGCAGCATCGTATGCATAATCGTCCAGCGTAGCCATGGACGTGGTGGCGATGCCGTCACCACTAAAACTGTTATCAAGCGTGCCGTTGCTATTGTAACGCAGTACAACAGCGTCCTTGTAGCCGCCAAAAGTGGCATAGCCGCCCGCCACAATTTTTCCATTGGGCTGCACCATGACTGCGTAAGCGACGGCATGTGACTCGCCGATCTGCGTCTGCACCATGCCGTCGCCGTCAAATCCTGTATCCAGCTGACCATTGGCGTTGAAACGCAGCAACGCAATTTCCGAGTTGCCGCTGGCACCATTGGTTACAGTGCCACCCACCACAATTTTACCGTCTGCTTGCATCGCTATGGAGAGCCCTGATCTGTCAAAACTGCTTTCCGGGGTACTAGCAATGCCATCTCCGTCGAAGGTATTGTCGAGTGAGCCATCGGCATTGTATCGGAATAGCGCAATGGCAGACAGGTTGTTGCCGGACACTTTACCCGTCAACAGGATTTTTCCGTTTGGCAAAACCAGCATCGCATTGCCATAGGTTTCTTTTCCGTTCACCTGGGTGCTTAGTTTGCCATCGCCGCTAAAGCTGTTGTCGAGGTCGCCATTGGCCAGGTAACGGGCCAGGGCTATTTGGGAAGTACCTGCCGCGGTTGGTACCCATGTGCCGCCGAGTACCAGGATTTTTCCGTCTGCTTGTACCGCAATACTGTTGGCCACCGCATGGCCATTGGGCAAAAAATACGAAGTCACACTGCCATCTCCGCCGCCAAATGTCTGGTCTGTGGCGCCTGCTTGCGCTTTTGCCAGTCTGGGAAGCAGGATGCCCCAAAACAGGAGCAGTAAAACGATTTTTAGCCAAAATTTAAGGGTGTACATGGTGTGTGGTTTTGAAAAAATGATGGGGCAAAGGTGAACGGTTGCACCTTGTTACAACCTTAAAACCTTCTGAACGGCGGGCTAAAATTGACGAACGGTCAGCGGCGGGGTGCCGTGACCGTTCGTCAATTGGGAGCGGCCGGTGATTGGTCGCCATATTTTAGTTTCCGCCCTGCGTGGTGTTCCAACAAACCATTGCACTAGCTCTCCAACTGACGCAGGGCCAACCCCGGCAACAAAACCTCCAACAACTTCAAATCCGCAGAACAATCTCTAAAGCTATATTCCATAATCGGCGAGCACGTGTCGCGTCACAGACGCTAACGAGCGAGTCGCGTCACAGACGCTAACGAGCGAGTCGCGTCACAGACGCTAACGAGCGAGTCGCGTCACAGACGCTAACGAGCGACGCGTTGCTTTTGGCCCAGCTAGAAGCATGTGGTTGAGGAATAACAACGCTCAAGTCACTTTTCTTTGCTGACATTCATAAACCCGCAGTTGTACATCCTGAAGAAATACTTGTCGTTGTTTTTCATTTTGACCACTGATTTGGGATGATTTGTTTTTCAATCGGTTGAACCAAGATTCCATCCTATCGAGCACTCGCGCGTCTCGGCAGATGGTAAAGTTAGGGCTGTCTAAGGTACTGAAGAGCGTTCGCCCCGACTGGTTTTCTATCAAGAACATGATATTGGTATAAACTAACTCGTTTACATGGAGGTCGTAGGAGGCTCCAGGCTGGCCGTTGGAAAGCCGTTTTTTACCTTCATTGGCCCAATTGGAAATCATATTAGTCATTTCCAGTAATTGCTTGAACGCGGTTGCAGCAAAAGATTCCGATATCTGCCCGGTTTCCCGTAAAAAGTGGATTTGCCGCAACGTAGTATCGTACATGGTGACTTGATAATATTCCTCAGTCGGGGATGCAGCTGCCATGTCAAAAACCTGCCAGCATTTCTCCTGAAAAGCCGGGTTGGCCAACAGCTCGTCTATCCATACCTGGCCGGGGCGCTCATTGCCCATTAGGTTCCAAACTGAATTGGAATAAAAGTAGAATTTGACTGCCGTCAATCCAGGGAAGAATATGTAGTGGAACAACGGTAACTCGCACGTGGTATGCCGAATATTTATGCCCGGACTTGCCCGGAGCATGGTAAGCATCCCGATCAATTGATCTAAGAAACGCCAGGGCGACATGACCTCCCCATCGAGCGAAGGGTAGTGAAACATGACGCCGTCGCCCTGTTGTGACTGAACCAAATCTAAGGATAGATGGTACTTGTTTGCCAAGGTGAAGGCTTCTTCTAAGGTAATTTTAGCATCCCCATTGATTTTTTTATAAGCGGAACTTAGGCTGATACCAAGTTCATCGGCGAGGATTTGAGCCATGTTTTTTGGGGATTGGCTTTTTTTCTCCAATTGCGAGAAAAAATAGCGTCGGAATTCTTGTGTCATGATAAAAACGCGTTTTTGTAGGATTGAAAGTGCCGATTTTGAGACAAAACAAATAATCTGCGCAAAACTGTCTCAATATCGGCTATATTTTGCGCAAAACTGTCACTAAAGTAGAATATTTGTTAGTACGGGCGAAATTATTTGTATATAAATTTGTGGGGTCAATTAACAGAAGGGATGTCGCCAAGCAGCCTAAGCCCGCTTGACGTTGAAAAAATGCGTCCATACACCATCGTAAAACAACTAGAAAAGCGTATCACAGACGACAACCACCATGAAACCACAGTCACCATCCTAAATCCAGAAGAGGCGTACGCTGAATTCCCACACCATATTGGACGCCTTAAAATAAATCAAATGGGGATTCAAATTTTTGAAACGAATGGCACACTTTACCAGAATATTCCTGCCGATTCAGCGTACCAAGCAGAGTACAACACCATGCGGAACCTACTTGCCAACAATGCTCCCGGAATAATGTATGAGTTTCCGTCGGTTCCAAGTCCTAGTACTGTTCAGGTTATCCAATCGACAGGTGGTACTGTGGTATTTCTCTTTTGTCAGGCTCAGGGGCTTGGCGATTTTCCGAGTAATTTGGTCGCCCCCTTGGATAAGTCTGAAATCACTTCTGACTTCCTTTGGGACAAAGGGCTAAACGGTTTGGCTGAACCCGCCATATTTGACGGTATCATCCGAGACTCGGTATACTTCCAACCCATAGCTTTTGGCTTCCTGTACGTTCAAGCCCGAAATGCTTTTGTCGGCACAGGAGCAAATCCTTTGCCCCACCCGGATGTGTATATGAATTTCATAAACCCCTACCTTCGACGAAGATAGCCGCAGCAAAACGCTTTTTAGCGCAATGCTGTGGCCATCTCCCACACCCTTCATCTTTTACTAAATCAATCATTTATGAAAAATAAAATCCTTTTCCAGCTATTCCTCTTGGCTATTGGTAGCATCTGGATGCTCTCTTGTACCAAAGACCCTGGCGGGCCTACTAAAAAAGACCCCTGCCCTTGGCCGGATATTACTACCGAAGGACTGAATACTTTCGGGTGTAAGATTAATGGCAAAGAGTGGGTGCCTTGTGTGGATTTGTATGGGTTAGCCGCGACTCTTAGGCCGATTGATTCTCGACTGACCGAATCTGATGGTAGTAATTTTCTCGGGATGTCTGCAACTTACTTTATGTCCTCAATTTCCGATACGAGTAGTATGTTTTTCTTGGGTTTAAAACCTCTGAAAGTGGGTATCTTAAATGCTCAAGATTTGGCACATCTTCGAATAAAGTTTAGCCTTTTATACAATGAAGGATTAAACGGTAAATCTTGGTCTGCTGACAAGACTGGGATTAATACGAGTATCGAAATTTTACGACTTGATACGGCGCAAAATATAATAGCAGGAAAATTTTCCTGTTTGCTTATTTCTGACGATAGGAGCGACACCCTCGTATTAACGGATGGGCGGTTTGACTTGAATTACCACCCACAGTAACCACTAATCATTAACTAATCCCGAACCAAGTTCGGGGTTTCACTTCATTTAGCATGAAAAACAGAGTTTTAAGCGGCCTTATGGCATTTCTGCTGCTAATGGCTGTGCTGTCTTGGCTCACTGCCTGTAAGAAAGACAATTCAGGCCCTACTAAAAAAGACCGCTGCCTTGGCCAGAAATCACCACCGAAGGAGAACAAACCCTCGGCTTCAAGATCAATGGGAAAGAGTGGGTGCCTTGTGTGGATTTGTATGCCATTGCGGTAACCTTGAGAGCCATTGATGCCCTTATGACAGAATCAGATGGCTCAAATGGCTTGTCACTTGTGGGAACCCGAAGCTTGTTGAGTACAGGAGATAGTACCATAAGTGGCTATGGCATAAACTTAAGGCCTTTACACGAAGGGAAAATTGAAATAGCCGAAATGACAGGCTGTAAATTTAATTTTTCTCAAAATGGAGAAGGCAACTTTCAGAATGAGTGGAATTTACCAGTATCAAGACAGGGTTTCATATTAGAGATATTGAAGATAGACACAGCAAAAAACATCATTGCTGGAACGTTCGAAGCTATACTCATACCTAAATACGGCTCTGATACGCTGCACATCACTGAGGGGCGCTTTGATCTAACCTACTATCCACAGTAACACACCAAATTCTTAACCAAACCCGAATCTAATTCGGGATTTCACTTTTCCAACATGAAAAACATCCTTTTTCTGCTTAGCATCCTGCTCGTCCAGCCATTTTTTTGTCAAGCCCAACGGCTTGGCAATTTCCTGTCCAACATGGTCGCTCCCCTCGACAAAACCGAGATCACTTCTGACTTCCTTTGGGACAAAGGCTTGAACGGTTTCGCTGAACCCGCCATTTTTGACGGTATCATCCGTGACTCAATTTGCATCCAACCCACAGCCTTCGGCTTCCTGTATGTACAGGCGCGAAACGCTTTTGTCGGCACAGGAGTGAATCCTTTGCCCCATCCGGATGTGTATATGGACTATGTAAACCGCTATACGGGTACCGATACCATTCCTTTGGCCGCATTGGTTCTACGTTATCATCGTATTCACAAGGATGCTGTAGATAGCAACTTGCTCAGCCTGCAAAATGAACAACTGTTCGATGTGCCGGGCCGGACGCAAAGCCCTTATTTGCAGGATACCTTGTTTGCTTTCGCACCTTTGAAAACAGAGGCTTGGCATACCACCGTGCATTTCACATTGCCAACAGAACTCATTTGGCAAAACATGGGCTGGGCCAACCCTTTATTGCAAGCCAATTTTGACAATGGCCAAGGCTGGCAAACGCTTACAGCGGGTCAAACCTATACAGTTGTTTATGATTCCGGTGGGGTAAAAGCCATTCAGACCCGTATCCAACAGGGCAGCACAATCCTTGAAGGGCAATCCATTATTCTCGTAGCCGAACAACCCGTTCAAGAGCGTGGAGAGGGACCAAATTACACTATAGGAAACCCAGAGGCTACTATTTCAATTCCTGGTGGCGGGGGAGACCTGCGTATTTTCTTTGGTTCGCCGTGTAACAGGTTAACTAAGCCTTTTATCATTGTGGAAGGATTTGAGTTGACCAATAACCCAGACCAGTTTACCGAAAGGTTAAAGAAGATGCTTATCCAAACTACAAATGTCATCACAAGCGACCCCAATCTTCCCCTCGGCGAGTGGCTCTATTCCCAGGGCTACGACATTGTGTGGGTCAACCTGTTTGATATCCAGGGCCGCATCCAGGACAATGCCGAGGTGGTAAAGGCTGCTGTGCAAAAAATCAATCAAATCAAGGCAGCCAATAGCAGCAGTGAGCCGAATATGATTATGGGTGTGAGCGCGGGTGGCATCATCACGAAGTATATGCTTGCAAAAACCAATTCGGTGCCATTTGACCACCAGTGTGAGAAGTTTTTCTCCTACGATGCGCCGCTGCGCGGGGCGAATATCCCACTGGCTGTCCAATGTTTGCTGCACCATGTCAACTATATTGCTTCTGAAAACGACCAAGATTTGTTGGGTTCTAATCCCGCTGCGGCAGTGGCTTTTAACGGGCTAAACAGTCCTTTTGCACGTCAGACCCTGCTCTATCGATTTACCTACGACAATGGCGATGAAGTCTTGAGCAGCCAGGAACACGAAGATTTTATGGAAGAATTGGATGCCTTGGGTTCAATTCCTATTCGGCATGTTGCGCTTTCGAACGGTAGCATAGATAATACCGCACGGGCAAATATTTCTGAAAGTTCAAAGCTGTTCAATTTAAATACGTCAGGCTCACTTTTAACTTTTGGGTGGTTGCCCTTGCTCACATTATATTATATCCAAGTTGACCTGCATGCCGATGGATATGCTCTGTCCAACAATCCCAGTTCCTTAGTGTATGACGGCAATTTCAGCGTCATCGTAAATGGCATAAAGCTAAAAGAGTATGCACTTTACGTAGAAAACGAAAGAGATAAAGCATACGATACGGCGCCTGGGGGTAGTAGCAACCTAGCCTTGTCCGCTTTAGCAGGTTTAGATGGCATAACAGTAAATGATATAGGAATTCCCTGGCTTCCAGTCCTTGATCGTTGGGTTACCATGAGCAATTTATCTGTGACCACATTTGCTACGCATTATTGCTTTATACCGACTGGGAGTGCTATTTCCGCAGGGGGAAGTATCCCCCTAAACGGCTCATTTTCTTGTGGCCAAGGTACTTCCAGTCGTTGCACGATGAGCACAGAAGATACACCTTTGCCAGCTTCTTACGGCGTTTCTGCACCTGAAATAAACCAAGACCACGTTTTTCTGGATGCCCGGATAGGCGATGTTCTTGTGGATGAATTGGATGCCGCCAATCTTATTCCAGGCGGGCTTTTACCAAGTAATTTGAACACTTACTACAATGCGGGCTTACCAATTCAATCAGGAATCCCAACCATTACTATTTACACTGCCAGTGGACAATTTTCTATCAATAATACGGGCAGGGTGGGATATTCTAATGGCAATGAACCTGTATCGCCAAGCAATCTGTTTAATGCCTATACAAAATGCAATGCAATAGTCACGGTTGAGAATGGGGCAAAGCTAGTGGTAGGCGCTGATGGTGGGCTTAAACATGGGGTTCTAATTGTAACTCCGGGTTCCATTGTCCACATCAAATCGGGCGGTATACTCTACGTCACCAGCGAGCAGAGCAGCCTAATTATCAAGCATGGTGCCAAGCTTATCCTCGACCCCGGCGCTATCGTTCGCCTCGAATCTCCTGGCTCAGCAATATCTATCGGTGGCGATCTGGTCGTCAATGGCGACATCGTTTTCAAAGGCTTGGGGTATTTTGATTTTAGCGCAGGCAACAAACTTGTCTTTGGCCCTGGGTACAACACTTTTAACCTCAAAGGAACCGGGAAAGGCCAACGCTTTGTGCGCTTGAGCTCCTATTTGGATATCGATGCAGGCCACCGGCTCAACTGGAGCAGGGGACTGGTGGAAGTGGGCAATTCCATCAACCTGCGCGGCGGTGCCGGGCTCGACTTCACAGCGATGACCCTGCACGGGAGCAGTGCCCCTACTGTCATTGATGCCTATCTGGCCGGTGCGGTCACCCTCGATAACTGCAAGGTCGAGTACCTCGACCAGGCAATAACAGGCGACGGGCTGTACGGCTGTACGATCAGCAATAGCGATTTCTCTCATTACAGCGATCGCCAACTTAACTGGCAGAACGCCCTCGGGGTTACGGTGCGCTTCTCTAATTTCGACGGCGCGGGCGCAACCCATGCGCTATGGTTCGAAAATGTCGTGCGTGCCAGCTTGACAGGCTCTTCCTTTAGCGGTCACGGGGCGCCACTGCCCGGAAACTATACCGAATCAGATTTGCTAGGATCTCAGGCTGCCGTCCAGCTTTTTGACGTCACTGCCTGCATGGCGGCTTACTGCAATTTCAGCAACAACAGCGTGGGCATTGGCGCAACTGAAGATACGAGGCCGGCCAATATTTATGTTTATCAAGGCTGCAGTTTCCTCCACAATGATGCCGCTATCGCCGTTTTTGGCGACCAGACCCGCGGCGCGGTGCTCAGCGACTGTTCCCTGTTCTCCGGCAACGAGGCCAGCATCCGCGGGCGCGATATCTCCCTGATGATCGATTCCTGGAACTCGAAAATATTCTCGATTATACAAGCAATTGCCAACAGTATATCAAAGTGTCCAAGGCTTTCATTGATGCCAATGATGCCAGCAACCTGCCGCGTTCGGGCGCCGCGCCCAAACAAGCGCAGGCTTCAGGCTCCTTGCTGATTATCCCTAACCCGGCCAACAGCGTCGCCTTCATGCACCTCTCTGGCGAAGAGCACCAACTGAACGTATGGGATGCGCAAGGGCGCTTGGTACTGCAAACATCTGCTACGGGCAATTACCGCCTGGAAACGGCAACTTGGGCGCCAGGCATTTACCTGATCCGCTCAGTATCGAACAACGGTGAGCGTAGAACGGGCAAATTGGTGGTAAACAGGTAAAGTTTACAATGGTCAAACCGGGCAGACAAGTACCTGCCCGGTTTGCCTTATTTCTTTATTCGGATAATTTCCAGCCGTACACTTTTAGTTGGGCAAAAAAACTACAAAGTTCTTTGATAAGTTGAGAAAAAAAACAGGAGGTGTAAATTTGTGTTTTCTACGCAAAAACTTCAGCTTCTATGGGCAAAAGCCTTTACAAAGATATGCTTTCTATGTTTACGAAAGCGAGTGCCATCAAGCCGGTCGGCAATCACCTTCGGCGGCTAAACGCTCTTTCGGGCATGATCTGCTCGTGTATGAAGACGAAAATCCGCAGGGTTCCGCCTGCACCAGTCCAAGGTCGAAAGCTCCCATAGAGTGAAAAACCTGCTCCTTGTAGTCGCGTTTGCCTTTATTTTCACCTTTTGTATCGGTATTTTGTTGAAAAACGACTCCAAAGCGACTATTGCCGCGTTTGCACGATGGGACAGGCTTGACACCATGCGCCCAATAACGTTGGCGCAAAAGTGCCTTTCTAAAGCAATGGAAATCGCCAATCTAATTTTCTCAAACTTTTCAAAGAACTGGGAGGCGACTTTCACCTAAATAAAAGTGTACGGCTGGAAATGTGTCGCATACTTGTCAACGCGCGTTGTAAAAACCTCGTAGGTCTTAAACCTCAGAACCCTCCTAAAAAAGCGATGCTTTTTTAGGAGGGTTCTGAGGTTTTAGACCTACGAGGTTTAGGGCCAGCGGGAGGATTGATGGGCAAAGATTGAGCTTGGAGCAAAAATGGCAGCAGCAACAAAAACAGGTTGGCGCCAAGGCGGGTGGTCGTC
>Ga0105055_10001288_pt1 | contig 40741 bp, 37 predicted proteins | sample BON03_FD_78090 | JGI IMG/M metagenome (GOLD analysis project Ga0105055, IMG submission 78090) | Freshwater microbial communities from Lake Bonney liftoff mats and glacier meltwater in Antarctica - BON-03 | ecosystem: Environmental > Aquatic > Freshwater > Ice > Glacier meltwater | place: Lake... | reverse complement strand
GGGGGCAGCGTGATGCTGCAGGTGCCGGCCGGCACCGACCCAGCCCAGCTGGTGCAGACCATGCGCGAGCAGGACATCTGGGCCGACTGCCGTGGCACAACGCTGCGCATGTCGCCCGGCCATGTCACCACAACGACCGGCGTGCGCCGCGTTCTCGCGTTACTGGCCCGGCGTGACTGACGGATCCCTCAGGCGAGCGCAGCAACGCCCACTGATTCGAGTTTGCCGTACAGCTTGCACAACTCCGTGTTCAGCGCCTGGCGCGCATAAGGCATCAGTTCGGCGCTCGCCTGTCGATCCATGCGCGACTGCTCGAAGGTTTGTTCCAGGATCTTGATGAAAACAGCGCTGTCATAGGCCTCGCAGCCGATCACCCCCCACGCAGCCGCCTTGTTGCACAGACTCGAAAAACAGCTATCCGAAGTGTTGAAAGTGTCGCCCGGATGGGCATCACCATCGCCCAAAATCTCCAGCTTCAGGCTGGGCGGCGAGCCTCGACGGAGCTCGATCTTTTGCCGTACCGCATCAACCACCTGCGCAGTCACCACGCCAAACTCGCGCACCAGATCGGCTTCGCCCACCTTCAGAAACAACATGCCATGTGACGCGTTGGCCTGATGGCCACGCTCGGCGATCATCGCCTTCATCGCCACCAACATGCGCTGAATCATGGAGGGAGCGTTCTTCACCAGGATGGTGGGCATGCGGTCTATGGCTTTTTGCAGGGTGGGATTCATGGCAATGGCGGAGCGAGGTACGGCCGGCAACAGCTGCACAAGCGTAGTCTAGAACGAAATGCCGGGGTATCGGCGTCAAAACCCGCGACGTCCCCGTGGCAAAGTGGGCAATGCGCACAACAAATGCATCCCGCTCACCCATATCGGCGCGCACCAAGCGCTCGCTCTGCAGCTACCACAAGGCAGTCGGCACGGCCAGTTACTGCGCCTGCCAACAGCCGTGCGGGCCACCTGGATCGGCGCTAGCAGTGCGACCTTTGGCAAGCATCGGGTGAGCGGCGAAACCCAATTACCGTGAACGGCGCGGCGTGTCTCGCTTCGCCACGCAGGCTCTACACCAGCCCCAGCAAACCCAAGCGCTGCGTCAACTGCGCTCCTTGCGGATCGGCCAGTGCGGCGGCGCGCAAAGCGGCGAGATCAGCGGCGGCATCGGGCCGACCCACGAGCTGCTGGGCCGCGCTGCACAGGCGGTCGAATTTGCTGCTGCCCCGGGCATGGGTATCGCTGTAGCCCTTGACCAGGCGCCGGCAAGTGATCAGTTCCTGTGCCAGCCGGTAATCGCCCGGCATCAGTTTCTTGACCAGCTGCAGCCACTGCTCGATGTGCGCCATCTCGGCGGCATGGCGCTGGCCACGCCGGCGCCAGCGGCGCGTCGCGGCCAGCGCCTGCAACAGCATCTGGCCGCGGATGGTGTGTGGGCGCAGGCGCTGGCCCTTGCCGAAGCGGCTGGCCAGCAGCTTACGCAGCACGGAGTTTGCGTCGATCCAGCGCACCAGACCGGCCGGCATCATGCCATAGACCTCTTCGATGCGCGGGTGGAAGAACTCCACCGTGCCCACGACCTCGTCGGCGCCGGCGCCGACTTCGGCGCGCACACGCTGCGAGCGCTCGGCGCGGGTCTTGAGATCGGCAACGCGGATGACATCGTCATAAGCCATCGCCACCGCGATCCAGCGTGCAGCTTCCACGGTGGCGGCGTGACCATGGTCGGCGCCGCCCTGTTTGAGCGCGAACTGGTGCAGATCGGCCATGTGATCCAGGTACTCGCTGCCATAGGCAACGTCCTGGTACTCCAGCACGCGCTGCAGGCCGGCGCCAAGCATCGCATGCGCTTGTTGCGGGAATTCGCGCTCGATGCGCGCGCGCAGTGGCTCCACCTCGGCACTGGCAGCGCGCGTTGGCAGCGGCCTGGGCGCGGTCGCCATCGGGTCGGCCTGTTCCTCACGCTGCACAGGCTGGCGCACCGACTGCATGGCTGCGCGCCAGGCGCGCAGACTGGGCTCGACACCGACACCGCCGCGCCGTATCGTGGCTTCAAACGCGGCCTCGTCGAACGGCAGCTCGCCGCTACCGGCCAGCGCTCCGAACAGCGACGCCGACAACGCACTGCCATTGCTCCTGGCCAAGGCCTGCATGTCGTCATACAGGAAACGCTGCGCATGTTTGTGGCCCGCCTCCAGCACCGCCTCGCTATCGGCGATACCGTTGCCCGGTACGACTTTCTCCAGCGTTGCGTAGTCGCGGTGACTGGAGGTGATCAACGTCGTGCGTTCGGGTGTGACCAGGCCACGCTGCATCGCACGCCCGGCCTCCATCAGCTCGGACGCGATGACGATGTCGACCTCACCGGGTACCGGCATCTGCGCCAGCACTGGAGCCCCGCCATGGGCGCGCACATGACTTTGGGCAAACAGCTCAATGTAGTAAATCGTGGCGCCGGTGCGCTGGGCGACACCGGCCACCGACGTGGCCTGCGCGAGGTAGTCGTTGTTCTCGGCCAGATCGACGATCCAGTCCACCAGCACGCCGCCCCCCTGACCGCCCATGGCCAGAATCGCGATCGTGATCGGGTGCTTGGGGTCCTGACCCAGGATACGGACCTGCGCCTGGGGTGCCGTGCTTGCCATGGCGTTCATCACTGCACCTCCGCATACAGGGCGCGGCGCTGCAGGGCGCGGCGCTGACGCGACTGGAACCAACCGACGACGCTGCGGCGCCAGCCATCGAGTCGTTTCTCCCAGGCCGTAGGATTGCGCACCCACTCGGTGCGGTAGAAGGACGGGCACAAGACCGCCGCGTCGGCGACCTCGCCACAATGGCCGCAGGCGACACAGCCATCGTCGACGTGCGCCACCGGATCGGGCTTGAGCGGATCGCCACTGTTCTTGAGCGTCAGCGATGGGCAGCCCGACAGCCGCATGCAGGCATGGTCGCCGCTGCACACGGCCGCGTCGACGCCGAATTTCTCCTTCACCACACGTTCACCGCGCTTGACGGCAGCTGCGATCTGCGGTTTTACGCGGCGCTGCTTGTTGAGCATGCACTCGCTCTGTGCGATCACGATCTTCGGCCCCTTGGTCTCGGTCGTCAGCGCCTCGTTCAAAGCCGCCTCCATGGCGTTGACGTCATAGGTATTGGTGACGGTGCGCACCCATTGCACGCCGACACCGCGCACGGCGGCCTCGATCGGGTGCTGGGTGCTGCGGTTCGCGTTGTCGCCGCGCGACGACAACAGGTCCTGCCCGCCGGTGGCGGCCGAATAGTTGTTGTCGACGATGACGATCACACCGTCCGACTTGTTGAACACGGCGTTGCCAACGCCACTGACCAGCCCGTTGTGCCAGAAACCACCGTCGCCCATCATCGCGATCGAGCGTTTGCCAGCCTTCACGTTGAGCGCCGACGCACTCGATGCGCCCAGGCCATAGCCCATGGTCGTTGCACCCAGGTGAAACGGCGGCATGGCGGCAAACAGGTGGCAGCCGATGTCCGCCGAGATGTGGTGCATGCCCAGGTCTTCCTGCACCAGCGTCATGGCCGAGAAGATCGGGCGTTCCGGGCAGCCGATACAAAAGCCGGGCGGGCGCGAGGGAATCACCGCCGCCAGCTCGGGCGCACCGGCACGCATCGTCGCGCTGGCAGCCGCCAGCGCGGCCGGGGAGTTCATCAGCGCACGGGACTGCGGCACGACTGGCGTCGGCGCAGCTGCCGCCACCGCCGGACGGGCGGCCTGCATCAGCGCGCTACTGGCGACGTCGGCCGCAGCGGCCGATCGCATTGGCATGCCCATTGGCACGGCCGTGGCCAACGCGGCCGGGCGGTACTTCTGCAAAAACGTGGCCAGGCCCCGCTTGAGTTCGGCGACCGTGTATTCGCCGGCCTTGGCCAACATGTCCTTGCCGTGGATCGTGGTACGGATGCCAGCGCGCCCCAGCACGGTGTGGATTGCCTGCTCGTGAAATTCGGGCTGACCCTCCTCGACCACCAGCACGGCCTTCTTGCCAGCGCAGAAACGCTCCAGCTCGGAGTCGATCACCGGGTAGGCGACGTTCATCACATACAGCGGGATACGCGACTTGCCATACAGATCGGCCATGTCGTGGCCCATCATGGCGCGCAGCACGTTGTTGTACATGCCCCCCAACATGATGATGCCCAGCTCCTCGATGTCGCCGTCGACAAACTCGTTGAGCCCGCGCTCCTCGATGAAACGCACCGCCGCCGGCCAGCGGTCGAGTACTTTTTCCTGTTCGTGCACATACGAGGCCGGCGGCAACACGATGCGCCCGGTGTCGCGCACCGGCGACTCCAGCGCCTCGCGCAGGGTGAACTTGGGACGCAGGTTGGGCTTGGTGACGAAACTGCCATGCACATGGCAGGAACGCACGCGCAGCTCCAGCATCACCGGCGTACGGGTCGCCTCTGACAGCTCGAAACCGTCGTGCACCGCCTTGACGATGGCCGGCAGATTGGGACGCGGATCGAGCAGCCAAATCTGCGACTTCATCGCGAACGCATGGCTGCGCTCCTGCATGATCGAAGAACCTTCGCCGTAGTCCTCGCCGATGATGATCAGCGCGCCGCCGGTCACGCCGCCCGATGCCAGGTTGGCAAGCGCGTCGGACGCCACGTTGGTGCCGACGGTGGACTTCCAGGTGACGGCCCCGCGGATCGGATACATCACCGAAGCCGACAGCGTTGCGGCGGCCGTCGCCTCGCTGGCGCTGGGCTCGAAATGCACGCCCAGCTCCTCCAGAATGGGCTGGGCATCGGCCAGCACGTCCATCAAGTGCGAGATCGGCGAGCCCTGGTAGCCTGCCACGTAACCGACGCCGCATTCGAGCAGCGCCTTGGTCACAGCCAGGATGCCCTCCCCGCGAAAAACGGTGCCGGGCTCGGCCCGCAGTTGTTGCACTTCCGTAGCAAATGATCGTTCAGCCATGTAGCCTCCTTCTTGACAATTGACATACAGCCTGCCATCGCGCAGACGTCGGCGCCACGGCGGCCAGACAAGACCCTGCTGGGTATCGGTCCATCAGTGAACCTTCGCACTCCGCGCTGCGGTGCGAGCTTGCTTGGGGCGGCCCGGCGCGGCGCTCATCAGAGTACCTCCGCACTCCGCGCTGCGGTGCGAGCTTGCTTGGGGCGGCCCGGCGCGGCGCTCATCAGAGTACCTCCGCACTCCGCGCTGCGGTGCGAGCTTGCTTGGGGCGGCCCGGCGCGGCGCTCATACAACACTCTCCCGTTCCAACCAGCCCGGATCGTGTTCGGGCAGCGGGATCGCATCGAGCAGCTCGCGGGTGTAGGCATGGCGCGGATTGGCAAAAATGTCGGCCGCATCGCCATGCTCCACCACCACGCCCTGGCGCAGGATCAGCACCTGGTCGCACAGACTGCGCACCAGCGACAGATCGTGGCTGATGAACACCAGCGCCAGGCCGTTGTCACGCCGCAACTCCTCGAGCAAGGCAACGATACGTGCCTGCGCCGAGACGTCGAGCCCCGATGTGACTTCATCGGCGATCAGTGCCAGTGGCTGCAGGGCCAGCGCGCGCGCGATACCCACGCGCTGACGCTGGCCGCCCGAGAGCTCATGGGGGTAGCGGCCGCCAAGCTGGGCCGCCAGGCCGACGCGCTCGAGCAGTTGCGCCGCAGCGCGTGCCCCGTCGCGGTCTTCGCGCGCCAGCCGGCCGAGCGCGCGCAAGGGCTGGCTGACGATGTCGCGCACACGCCGGCGCGGGTTCAACGCCGACATCGGGTCCTGGAACACCAACTGCACCTGGGTGCGGTAGGCGACCATGTCTGCGGCATCGAAACGACGCACATCCCTGCCCTGAAACAGCAGCGCACCGTCCTGCGGCGGCATCAGCATCGTCAACGCGCGCGCCAGCGTCGACTTGCCACTGCCCGACTCGCCGATCACCCCCAGCGTGCCGCCGGCCTCAAGCGTGAAATGCACGTCGCGCAGAATGCGCTTCATCGGCGCAGCGGAGAAAAACGGCTTCTTCGCCATGTCAGGCAACGACAGGCCCAGCCCGCGCACCTGCAGCAGGGGTGCGGGCACGATGGCGCCGATCGGATGCGTCATGCCAAAACGCCCTGGCTGCGGTCATAAGCCCGCGCCTCGGCGTCGAGTTGTTCGATCAGGCCGTCATCCACCGGCACCAGCGTGTGGCCGGGCCGGTCGAAGCGCGGCGTCGCGGCCAGCAACGCACGGGTGTAGGCGTGTTGCGGCTGCGCGAATACCTCCGGCACGCTGCCACTTTCCAGAATGCGTCCACCGTGGATCACCGACAGGCTATGGCACAACTTGGCCACCACGCCCAGGTCGTGTGTGACCATCAGCACGCCCTGGCCTTCACCGGCGAGTTTGTGAATCAGCCGCAACACCTGCTTTTGCACCGTCACGTCCAGGGCAGTGGTGGGTTCGTCACAGATGATCAAGCGCGGCCGGCAAGCCCAGGCCATCGCAATGACGACGCGTTGGCGCATGCCACCCGAGAGTTGGTGCGGATACTGGCGCAGCACCTGGGTTGGGTCGCGCACCTGTACCTGTTCGAGCAGGCGCAGGTTCTCCGCCTCCACGGCGCCCCCGCGCAGGCCCTGGTGCAGGCGCAGCACATCGGCCATCTGCGCGCCGATGCGGCGCACTGGATTGAGTGCGGTCAACGGGTCTTGCAACACCATGCTGACCGTGCGACCACGCAATGTGCGCCAGCGCGGTTCGTCCCAGCGTGTCACGTCCTGACCGTCGAGCGTGATGCGGCCCCGCGTGGTCACGGCCGACTCCGGCAACAGACCGGTTGCCGCCTTGGCCACCATCGACTTGCCGCCACCCGATTCGCCCACCAGCGCGTGGATGCGCCCGGCGCTGACCGACAGGTTAACGCCGCGCAGGATGGGCGTCACCCGACCGGACTGCCGGATCTCGACATGCAGGTCATCGATCTGCAGTACGGGCGCTACTGCGGCTATGGCATCTATGGCGTCCACTGTGGCAACGGTGCCATCGGTCATAAAGACACCTCCGTGCAACGCACTGCAGCGTGAGCCCCCTTTGGCACGTCCGGGCGCGGGTTCATCGTCTCACCACCGGATCGAGTTCGCGCCGCAGTCCGTCGCCCAGCGCGTTCAGGCCCAGCACCGCGGCCATCATCGCCAGCATCGGCAACACCATCAGCCAGGGCGCCTGGTTCACGTAGAGCCGACCTTCGCCGATCATGCCGCCCCAGGTCGAGGTGCCGGAGGCCAGCGACAGGCCGACAAAGCTCAGGATCGCCTCGACCACGATCGCCACGCCCATCTCCAGCGTGATCAGCGTGATCAACAGCGGCGCGACGTTGGGAAAGATCTCGCTGGCCAGAATGCGCAACGGCGACAGGCCCAGCATGCGCGCCGACGTCACGTAGTCGAGCGCCTTCTGGGCTTGCGTCTCGGCACGCACGACGCGGCAAAACCGGGTCCAGTCGACGATGACAATGGCCGCGATCACCGACCACAGGCCGGTGCCGATGACCGACACCAGCACGATCGCCAGCAGCACCGGCGGAAACGACATCCAGACGTCGACCAGGCGCGAGATCAGCGCGTCGACCCGCCCGCCGTAAAACCCTGCCAGAGCACCCAGCAGGCTGCCGACCAGCGCCGTGAGCGTGGCCGCCACTACGGCCACCAGCAGCGCAATGCGGGTGCCGTAGACCATGCGCGAGGCGACGTCGCGCCCAAGGTTGTCGGTGCCGAGCCAGTAGCGCGGCGCGTCCGGGTCGGCATCCGCCGGCGTGCCGAACAAAGCCGGCGATTCGAACGACGCGATCAGGTCCTGCGCCTGCGGGTCGGCCGGCGCGATCCAGGGCGCGCCCACCGCCAGCACCAGCATGAGCAGGCATACCAGGCCGCCCACCACGACGCGCGGGTTGCGCAGCAGGCGCTGCCACAGGCGGATATCGGCACGCTCGATCATCAGTGGGCACTCCGCAGGCGCGGGTTGAGCAGCACAACGAGGCCGTCGACCAGCAAGTTGATGGTGATGAACAGGACCGCGAAGGTCAGCACGACGGCCTGGATCAGTGGCAGATCGCGGCCGATCACCGCGCTGATGGCCAGGCTGCCGAGGCCGGGATAACTGAACAGCCGCTCGATCAGCACCGTGCCACCAAGCAGGAACGCGAACTGCACTGCCGACAGCGACAAGGTCGGCGTTACCGCATTGGGCAACGCCTCGGACAGCAGCACACGCCAACTGCCCAGTCCCTTGAGCCGGGCCAGCATTACGTAGTCGCTGGCCAACGCCTCCTGCATCGAGGCCTTGAGCACGCGCGACAACATCGCCGCGACCGGCAACGCGAGCGCCAGCGCCGGCGCCAGCATGTGGATCAGGATCGAGCCGACGATGTCGAAGCGCCCGTCCAGCAGATTGCGCAGCAAAATGAATCCAGTGCCAGCGGCCTGACTCAGCAGCGGGTCAAGCCTGCCGGAGATCGGCAGCCAGGGCAGCAACACACCAAACAGCAGGATGAAGATCAGGCCCCACAGGAAGTCGGGTATGGATTGGACGATCGCCGCCATGCTGTCGATCAGCGCTGACAACCAGCGCCCATGGCGCGCTGCGGATACAACACCGGCAAGCCCGCCGATGGCGCATGCGATCAGCATCGCCACCGAACCGAGTTCCAGCGTCGCCGGCAGGCGATCGGCTATCAGTGACAACACGTTCTGGCGGTAGGTTATCGAGGTGCCGAAGTTACCGCCGCCGACCTCGCGCAACCAGATCAGGAACTGCGCGCCGATCGATCGGTCCAGACCGTACAGCGCACGCAACACTGCGATGTCGTTCTCGGTGGCGCCGGGCGGAATCATCATCGCGATCGGGTCGCCCGGTACCACGCGCATCAGCACGAACACCACCAGCGCCACGCCAAACAGCGTCGGTAAAGCCAGCAGCAAGCGCCGCACCAGGACCAGCGGATTCATCGCAAGACGCCGGGCCGCACAGGCAACCCGGCAACGGGTTCAGGCATCAGCCCTTCTTGACGGTCTGCGGCAGCACGAAGCCAGCGCCATGCGGCGCGGCGCTCAGGCCCTTGCGGAACACGACGGTCTGGTTGTACTGGAACAGCGGAATCACATAGGCGTTCTCGGCGATGTACTTGCTGACCTTCTTGTAGCCGGCAATACGCTTGGCCTCGTCCTTCTCACCCCACAAGGGGCCGATCATGTCGTCCACGTCCTTGGTCTTCCAGGCCGAGTGCGGCGAATGCGAGAACATCGCGAAGCCGGTCGACGTGGAGGGGTCACCGATCGCATTGCCCCAGTTGTAGAACGCAGCCGGCGCAAGCTTGTGCTGCGCGCGCAGTTCGTAATGCTTGGCCACCTCGTAGACCTCGAGTTCGGCATCCACACCGATCGATTTCCACATGCCGAGCACGGCCTGCATGACCTCGTAGTCCTTGGGCTTGAACCCGCGTGTGGTCTGCACCTTGAACTTCAGCGGCTTGTCCTTCGAATACCCCGCCTCCTGCATCAGCGCCGCGGCCTTCTTGACGTCGTACGGAACCTTGATGGATGCGTCGTACGCGGCATAGGAAGGCGCCTCCAGCGTGTCTATGGGTGTCGCAGCGCCGCGCAGCAGCTTTTCCGTGATGGCCTTCTTGTTGATCGACATGGCCAGCGCCTTGCGCACCTTGATGTCGAGCATGGGCTCCACATTGGTCAGAAAGATCATGCCGATGTCGGTCACCGGCGCATTGGTGCCGCCGAATCCCTTGGCCTTGAGGCGGTCATATTCCTCGAACGGGATCTCCATCGTCATGTCCGATCGGCCCGACTCGACTTCGGCCACCCGCGCCGACGGATCGGTCACGAACTTGACGATTACGGTATCAAACGCAGGCTTGGCGCCGTAATAGTCCTTGAAGGCCTTGAGTTTCATGTGCGACCCGGCGACGAATTCCTCGACCATGAATGGCCCACTGCCGACCGGCTTCTTTTCGAAGCCCTCCTTGCCGACCTTCTCGTAATAGGCCTTGGGCAGCACGTAACCGGTCAGGAAGGCCATCCACTTGAAGAATGCAGGTTCGAACTCTTTCACGTCGGCGGTGACTTTGTCGCCGCTGGCCACGACATTGGTGATCTTGCCCCATACAAACTGGATCGGGTTGCCGGTGGCCGGGTCACCGGCGCGGCGCAGCGACCAGGCGACGTCTTCGGCCGTGACGGCGCTGCCGTCATGCCACTTGGCACCGCTGCGCACGGTCAGGCTGATCTTGCTGCGATCGGCATTCCAGCCCCAGGCGGTAAGAAGGTCGGGCTTGAGGCTGAGGTCGGCGTTCTGGTCGATGTACTGCGACAACACCGCTTTGTACAAGGACTGGATCGTCGGGTTGACGGCCGACGGACCGGTAGTCGGGTCCCACGACGGCAGATCGACGTTGTACGCAATGGTCAGCGTGTTGCTGGTCTGCGCCAGCACCTGAAGCGGTCCGGCGCTGCCCAGGGCAGCCAGCGCCAGTCCGGAGTTGCGCAGAAAGTTACGACGCTGCGTGGCGAATTCGGCGGTATCGGTGAAGTTCATGGTGGTTTCCTTGTGAGCGCGGTTTGGGGGTCTGTCCGCCAAAAATGGATGGCAAACCGGGGTAAGCAATGGATCGTCAATATCGTTGGCGTCAAGGGTCCTGCGCCACCGCGGTGACCTCGATTTCGACCAGCGCCTTGTCTTCCATCAGCGACTGCACCTGCACCGCCGTCAACGGTGGGAACTGGTGGCCGATGACGTCGCGGTACACCATGCCGATCTCGGGCAGGTGCGACAGATAGTCCTGTTTGTCGACCAGGTACCAGGTCATGCGGGTGATGTGCTGCGGCCCTGCACCTGCCTCCGCCAGCAAGGTCGCAATATTCGTCAGCGCCTGGCGCACCTGGCCAACCAGGTCGCTGGCCGCAATCACGGCGTGTTCGTCCCAGCCAACCTGGCCGGCCAGAAAGATATGCCGGCCGATCGTCTCCACGCCGTTCGAGTGGCCCAGCGGTCGCACCCACCCGGCCGGCTGCAGCATGCGGTGAGGCGTCATGGCAGAGGGCGGCACGTTTGCGCGATGCTCACTGGACTACCCTCGGTGCTGCGCGCTGCGGGGGCGATGACACAGGGTGGCTCACGCCGGCACCAACGCCAATACGCGCAGCGGACTGCCCGAACCGGCCTCGATCTTGAGCGGCGCCGCGAAGATCATGGCTCCCGTGGCGGGCAACTGGTCCAGGTTCTTCAGGCACTGCAGGCCATACTTGTTCGCGCCGTGCATCAAGGTGTGGCACGGGTACGCGATAGGCCAGGAATACGACTGACCGGCGTCGGTATTGATGGTTTCGACCGCAAAGCCGTGCACGTTGCGCTCGGCGATCATCCATTCGACCGCCGCCTGCGTCGGACCCGGCGTATGCGCACCGTCTTCCTTCATGTTCACGAAAGACGCCGGGTCACTCAGGCGCTCGGACCAGTTGGTGCGCAACGCCACCCAGGAGCCGGCAGCGATCTTGCCGTGTTTGGTCTCCCATTTCTGCAGGAACTCTACTGTCAGCAACCAGTCGGCATTGGCGGCGACTTCGGCGCTGGCGTCGACCACGACAACCGGGGCCATGAAGTTCTCGCACGGTATCGTGTCCACCGTGTTGTTCGGTTGGTCCTTGCCAGAGATCCAGTGTGCCGGCGCGTCGAAGTGGGTGCCGGTGTGTTCACCGCAGGAGAAATTGTTCCAGTACCAGCCCGGGCCGGCCTCGTCATAATGCGAAATCTGCTCCTTCTTGAAATTCCAGACCTGGGCAAACTGCGGCGGAAGCACCAGCGCCGGAAATTCCGATGTGAGGGTTTGGGTCAGATCCACGATCTTGATCGTGCCGGCGGCAAGTTCGGCGGCGAATGTGGCCAGGGTATTGGTCATGAAGGGCTCCTTTGGGTGGGGGTGGAAAGCGGGTGGGTCCGGGTGCAAGCGCAGGATTGCTCAGGCCGGCGCGAGCGCGTTGGCAACATGCAGGCCGGAGCCACCACCGAGTCCGGGCCCCGGATGGGTCGAGGCGCCGATATGCCAGAGGTTGCGCACCGGCGTCTGGTGATTCTTGACGCCGGGTAGCGGGCGCCACAAGAGATACTGATCCAGGCTGCATTCACCCGAATAGGGGTCTCCGCCGACCAGGTTGATGTTCATCTGCTCAAGGTCCGCTGGCGACAACACCCGGCGTGCGACGGTGGCGCTTGCGAGATTGGGCATCTGGAGGGCGAGGCGTGCGACGATACGGTCGGCATACGCTTCGCGCACCGCCTCGGTCCAGCATCCGTCGGCCGGTATGTCGATACTGCCGGCGGCGTCCCCCAGGATGCGACGCGGACATTCGGGCAGCTGGATCCACAACACGCTGGCACCTTCGGGCGCGCGCGACGGGTCGACCGCGCTGGGCTGACCGACACAGATCGTTCCAACCGCCGGCAACAGGCCGCGCTGGGCCTCGTCGACCGCTCGCGCAACACCGTCCAGGCCTGGCGTCACATGTACGTAACCGACGCCGCAGAGCTCGGGCGCACACCATTGCACCGGCTCGGACAAGGCCAGGTGGATCTGCATATTGCCTTTGCCATAACGGTAGTCACGTGCCTGTTGCGCAATCGGCTCCGGCACCAGGGCCGGCTCGAGCAGTTGGCCGTAGAGCTGGGTTGGCGTGACATTGCACACCACCTGCCTGCCATGGAACTCGCGGCCGTCGCGCAGTTGCACGCCCACCGCCTGGCCACGCTGCACCAGTACCTTTTGCACGTCGGCGCCGGTGTGCAATACACCACCGCAGCCCTCGATCACCTTGCGAAACGCATGTACGGTATGAATATTGCCACCCTTGACCATCGGCATGCCGACCGCCTCGAGTGTGAACGCCACCACCTTGAGCATCATGGCCGACAACGCGCTGTCGGGACCGAGCCCGCAATGCAGTGCCCAGGGCGCGAGCAGGGCCTGCAGCAGATCCGACTGAATATCGGTCTGCAACCAGGCACGTGCACTTTGCAGGGACTGGCCGAAAAACGCAGCCGTCGGATGCAGCCCCCCCTTCCAGGCGCGCTTGACCAGCGTCTTCGCGACCGGCCGGCTCCACAACTCGTTGCCCAGCAGCGCAAAGATCAGCTCAGCATTGGTTTCGACGTGGCGCATCGCCAACGCGTAGGCCGCGCCGTCACCGGCGGCCAGAGCATCGAATCGCGCCACATTCAGCGCGCGCGACTTGTTCAATACCAGGTGCCGGCCATCGGGCAGCAACACGCCGGTGGGTGTGTCATTGCTGGCATAGTCAAGACCGGCGGCATGCAGGTCGGGCCCCAGTTCCGCATAGGCCGGACCGACCACGAACAGCGGATGGGCAGCCGACAGACTGTCGTGCAGGTAACCGGGCCGGGTCAGCGCCTCGGTGCGGATACAGCCACCCAGGACATCTTCGCGCTCGAGCACACACACCGATTTGCCGCGACGGGCAAGCACGGCTGCGCACACCAGCGAGTTGATGCCGCTGCCCACGATGATGGCGTCGAACTGGGTCAAATTGAGACCTGCGTGCGACGCAATGCGGTGATCGCCGTGGAAGTGGCCCGACGCTCGGGTAGACACGGTGTAAGGACAGAGACAAACATGGGCGACATTATGGGTCGCAGCAGACCGGGCGAAAAGCCGCTTAGCGCTGTTCGCCTATCCGAAATCCGCAATGCGGGTGAAGGTCGGTTCTGCTGCTTGGTGTTTACCCTGAGAGCGACCTAATACTTCAAGCCTAAACTAATCCTAATGACAATCCTTGCACCCACACCTGTCTGTGGTCGGCCCCAATGCCGGGCTGGGACATGACTTCGCCGATGCCGGTTGTCGCTCTGGCTCAGGACACGCGCCATTTGCTGGACAACTTCCCGCTGTCCCGTTCACGCTCGGCCGACGAGGCGCGTGAGCTGGTCGGACGCGCGTTGTCGCCGCACCGGCTCGATCTGCGCGGAAGCGGGCACACCTTCGAGGCGCGTCACAGCCAGATCCGGCTCAACCAGGTGTCGCTCAACGTTCTCAGTTATGGCTCCGCGGTAGACATCGATCCGGGCGAGCGCGGCGACTTCTATCTGATACAGCTGCCGCTGCAAGGCCGTGCACGGCTGCGATGCGACGGCCAGGAAGCCTGGGTCGACCCCAGCGTGCTCAGCGTGCTGCATCCGCATGCGCGCACACGCATGGAGTGGAGTGCCGATTGCGCGATGATGATGCTGCAGATACCCAGTTCAGTGCTGCGCGGGCGCCTGCAACGCGGCGGCGAGCCGCAGTTCCGTTTCACGCAGTCCCGCAAGGATCCGGCGGTGGCCGCCTGGTGGCAGGCGGTGGGGGACATGACGCGCAACCTGCATGCCTACGGGCAACAGTGGCTGCGCCATCCGGCCGCTTATGCAGCGCTGGAAGGTTTTTTGCTGACCGGGCTGGACCTGCTGCAGCACGATTGCGCGCTGACAGGCGACGCAGCACTCGCTGACGGCGGCAACACGCGCTGCCTGCAGCGTGCCCTCGAGTACATCCACGCCCATGCCGGCGAAAGCCCGTCCTTGAGCGCCATCGCCGGGGCAGCCTGTGTCAGTCCGCGCACGCTGGAGGCGGGTTTCCGGCGCCAATACGACCAGTCACCGCTGGCTTATGCCCGTGGCGTGCGGCTCGAACAGGCGCGGCAGGCGTTGCGCAGCGCGGCCATTGAAGGCCGCAGCGCGACCGTCACCGACGTGGCTCTGCAACATGGATTCATTCACATGGGCCGGTTCTCGGCCTATTACAAGAAGCGCTTCGGCTGCTCGCCTTCCGCCACTTTGCGCGGGAATTGACGAAGCCATGCCCAATGCTGCCTCCCGTCCCGCACGGGCACAAGGCACCCGGCGGCAGACCAGGCCAAAAAGCCGATGCGCACGCATCCGCGCTGTGGCCGCAACCGACGTCAGCCGCTCTGGCTTTCGCTGGTCACAGCCATGACCTCCCCGAACCGGACCGCACGCTCAGGTGCCCAGTCGGGATTGAACGTGCAACGCCCCTTCGGAAACAACGCCACCACGGTCGAACCCAGCAGGAAACGCCCCATCTCGTCACCCTGCTTGAAGTCGATCGCCTGCCGCGCATAATCCCAATGGCGTGGCCTGTATGGACGCGGCGGGTTGACAACGCCGTGCCAGGTGGTGGACATGCTGCCGACGATGGTGGCGCCCACCAAAACCAGCACGAACGGGCCCTTGACCGATTCGAACACGCACACCACGCGCTCGTTGCGCGCGAACAGCCCCGGCACACCCCGCGCCGTGGCCGGATTGACCGAAAACAGGTCACCCGGTATGTACACCATGCGCACCAGACGGCCGGCGCACGGCATGTGGACACGGTGGTAGTCCTTCGGGCTGAGGTACAGGGTGGTGAACAGGCCGTCCTGGAACTGCGCAGCCAGCGCCGAATCGCCGCCGAGCAACGCCGTCGTCGAATAATGGTGCCCCTTGGCCTGGAATATCTGGTCTGCCTGAATCGGACCGAACTGGCTGATCGCGCCGTCAACAGGGCAGACCAGTTCCGCGCGGGCCAGCAGACGTGCATCCACCTTCAGGGCGCGCGTGAAAAACGCGTTGAAACTGGCGTAGTTTCGGATGTCCGGGTCGGCCGCCTCGGCCATGTTGACACCGTATTTGCCAACAAACCAGCGGATGATGGCGGTCGTGACGCTGCCGGCACGCATCGACGCGATAAGCCCGCCAAACTGCGTCATCAGCCTCTTGGGCATCAGGTATTGGGAAAAGACTTTGGAGCGATCGGACAAAATAGACGGGCGCGGATGCGCCGCGGGGTGCAAAAGGTTGGGCATTATATCGGCGCAGGCCGGCGGGCCGGCCGTTGGCATTCACAATGCAGCCATGTCCTCGTCCCGCATACCACCGATCCAGTGCCTGCTCACCTTCGAGGCGCTGGCGCGACTGCGCAGCGTGACGCAAACCGCCGACGAGATGTTCGTCACCCCCAGCGCGGTCAGCCACCGGGTCAAGCAGCTTGAGCAGATCATCGGCACCAAGCTGTTCGGACGCGCTGATTTTTCGCTCACCACCGACGGCAGTGAGTACCTGGCCCATGTGCGCGAGGGCCTGGCGACGCTACAGAAATTTCCCGGCCGCAACGGCTCGAGCAGCAAACGCAAGCTGCGCCTGGCGGTGACACCGACGTTTGCGCGCTCAATCCTGATCCCGCGGCTGCGCCAGTTCACCGAAGCCTACCCGGAGATCGACGTGACGCTGCAGGTGTCGATTCCGCTGCTCGACGTGGTCGCCGAAGACGGCGACCTGACAGTGCGTTTCGGCACCGGACGTTATTCGGACGTAGAACACCTGTGCCTGCTCAAGGACGAGGTCACACCATTGGCATCCCCAGCCTTCGTGCGCGAATACGGGCCGTTCGATACGCCGCACGATCTCGAAGGCGTGCCCCTGCTGCGCAGCCCTCTGGAGCCCTGGCGCACCTGGTTTTCCGCGCACCAATGCGACTGGCCGGAGCCGGTCGAAGGGTCGCAGTTCAACGACATCGGCCTGATGTGTGACGCCGCGGCCGCCGGCATGGGTGTCGGCCTGATCCGTCTCAAACTCGGCGCACCGTGGCTGGAGAACGGCACGTTGGTGCGCCTGTACGACCACGACGTGCCCAGCCCGCACGCACACTACCTGTGCTGGCGCGCCGGCACGATGGAACGCTGGGAATGCGCAGCTTTTTCGGAGTGGCTGCAAAAGAGCATCGGGACGGCGGGCTGAGTCGCATCCCGGATCAACACGTCAGGCCGCACAAATATCCCATGACCTTCAAAATTGTCGCAGTTCACCGGAAGGCCGTGCACGCCTTCTCCAAGTCTCCCGTCTCTTCGATTGAGTTGGTTCGAGGTCATGGCGTATTCGAAGACGCGCACTTTGGTGTCACGGTAAAGCACCGATCAAGAGTCGCCCGGGATCCGACCCAACCGAACCTTCGACAAGTCCACCTTCTCCACGAAGAACTCTTTGCCGATGTTGCGGGAGTTGGGCTTTGCGTCAAGCCAGGGCAGCTGGGAGAGAACATCACAACAAGTGGCATTGATCTCCTTGCGCTGGGAACGGGTACGAAACTCCGAATTGGCGCCAACGCCGTTGTGGAGGTCACAGGGCTTCGCAATCCATGCGCGCAGATCGAAAACTTTCAGCCTGGTCTGCTCGTGGCGGTGCTGGGGCGCGCCGAAGACGGCTCTCTCGTTCGCAAAACAGGCGTCATGGGCATTGTTCTTGAGGGTGGCCTGGTTCAAGCCGGAGATCAAATCGCGGTAATAGATACGCCCGCTGAATACAAACCACTGCAGCCGATCTAGGGGGCTGTCGAGCTTTGACTGGTTGGCCCATCGGACCTCCAACGCCAGACATCAGTGAACACGCGTGTTGCAAGGCTCCACCACTGGCCATTTGCGCAGTCTTCGCTGTGACCATCGCCGCCGCAACGGCCAGGCTGCCGTCCACCCGCTTTTCCGTGCCCGGCCACCGGGTCGTCGCGGTCACCGTCGCACTGGGCGGCAGCGTACTGCCGATTGCCAGTGGCGTGGCGGTAATATGGCCATCCACACCCGTTGTTTATCGCTGGAGCGCCTATGTCGTCGAGCCATGACGCGCTGGAAGCAGACGTCCTGAAACACCCGGCCGCAGAACGCGGCAGCAAGGACAGCGGCACGACTTGTTCATTCCTTCACTGGACTATTTTCAGGAGACCGGCAGCGTTTTGATATACACACCCGCAATCCTCGGAGTCGTGGTCCTGCTCGCGCTGCTTGTCTTCTTTTGGCAGCGAAGTGGGCCCGGCTCTGGCCGCACGTTCGGAAATCGCATCGCAACCCACATCGGAATTCCGAGAAGCCTGTTTCATTCACTTCTCGCCCACGGCGTCAAAGGTTCGCCTCGTGAACTTCTGGCATCTCTTGAAAAGGCGACGCTCGATCTGGATCAGGCCAGCGTGGAGCTGGCACCGTCACTATCCAGAGGAATCGAACGGATGGAGGCGCACTTCGGTCCCCAGGAGATGGTTGACAGGGCGAAACCCATTGTTGCGAGCCTCATGCCAGCGTCTGAACACAAGCCATGAGCTTCGGCAAGCCAATGCACGGCGATGCCTGAACATTCACCATTGACCGGGACTCCCCACATAGTCAGGTGCCGCTACCTGTTTGTTTTCTACTGATCGGCGGGGCGCTATTCCGCTACTGTGGTCATTGCCAATCGAATGCCACGAAGAGTTCGTCGGGCTTGCCCCCCGGCCTGAGAAAAAGGCGCTGCGACTTGCTACGACTCAGCGCGCATTACAGGCGCGCACCGTCGTCGCCCCCGCCGAGATAGGCAACCAGTGCGTCATGCGCCGACACAGGCCATCGATACAGATCTGGTAATCCGGCACGAACTCTGAACGTGCCAGCACCATTTCGCGCCGCCACGGATCGGCCAGCCGGTAATGCCAGACACCGTTGATCAGCGTGGCGCCGTCGGGCGGCTCCATACCGGCACCGGAGCCGCGGATGCGTGCCTGCGACAGGTGCAACCAGGAGCCGACGACTTCATAGTCTTCGTCCCATTCGATTTTTTCAATGGAGTGTTGCCAGCGCAGCGTGAACTGGTGCACCGGCAACTGCACCTGCCAGCTTCCGGCGGCCAGGCACAGGGCCGCCAGCAGCGCCATGCTCCGTGCCTACCGGGCTCAGTTCAGGCGGTGGCCTGGCGCACGCGGCGCGCACGCATGCCGTGCCACACCACCAGCGCCAGCGCCATGCCCAGCCCGACTTCGTCGGACGCAGGAAGGGCTGCAACCAGGAAACCTGCCGCGACGAAGGCCCAGATGCGCTCGAACCAGTTCAGCGGTGCGAGCCAGAACCCGATCGCGGTGCCACCCCACAACGCGATAGCGATCAGCGCCTTGAACACGACGTAGCCAGTGTCCCACCAGGTGCCGCCCTGCAACATCAGCGCCGGCGCATAGACCGCCATGTAGGGCACGATAAAGCCGGCGATGGCAATGCGCATCGCCTGCATACCGATCTTCATGCCGCTCTCCTTGGCGATCGGTGCCGCCGCAAATGCAGCGAGTGCCACCGGCGGCGTCAGGTCGGCCATGATGCCGAAATAGAACACGAACATGTGCGAGACGATCAGCGGCACGCCAAGTTCGAGCAGCGCCGGCGCGGCCAGCGAACTGGTGATGATGTAGTTGGGAATGGTCGGAATGCCCATGCCCAGCACCAGGCACACCAGCATCGTCAGCACCAGGCTCAGAAACAGGCTGTTTTGCCCGACCTGGATGATGTAGCCGGCAAGTAGCGTGGCCGCGCCGGTCAACGTCAGGATACCGATGATCACGCCCACCAGCGCGCAGGCGATGCCCACCGGCATGGCATGGCGTGCGCCATCGGCCAGTGCATTGAGCGCCACTTTGAGCGTCTGTTTGCCGCCCTTGGAAAACCACAACACGGCCGCCATGAGCAGCGCCAGGCCGATGATGGCCTGGATGCCGTACTGGAAGAAACTCGACGCCGCCAGGCCGATCAACACCCAGAAGATGATCTGCAACGGGCGGCTGCCGAAGTTCTTCACCATGGCCGCCCCGAAGATCAGCACCACCGTCAACGCCAGTCCCACCATGCCGGAGAACAGCGGCGTGTAGCCGGCAAACAGCAGATAGACCAGGATCGCCAATGGCAGGATCAGATACCAGCGCAACCGCATCGCGGCCCACGGGTCCGGACACTCTTCTTTTGGAATACCCAGCAGACCGGCCCGGCCGGCCTCCAGGTGGACCATCAGGAACGCGGTGATGAAATACAAAATTGCCGGAATCGCCGCCGCCTTGCAGATCTCCAGATACGGAACGTCGATGGTCTCGGCCATGATGAAGGCCACCGCTCCCATCACCGGCGGCATGATCTGCCCGCCCATGCTGGCCGTCGCCTCAACGCCGCCGGCAAACGATGCCTTGTAGCCGAAGCGTTTCATCAGCGGGATTGTGAACTGCCCGGTGGTGACCACGTTGGCCACACCCGAACCGTTGATCGTACCCATCAGCCCCGATGACACCACCGCCACCTTGGCCGGCCCGCCCTTGGTGTGGCCGAACAGCCCGAGTGCGAAGTCGGTGAACAGCCTGATCATGCCGGCCTGCTCGAGGAAGGCCCCGAACAGGATGAACAGGAAGATGTAGGACGACGACACATAGGTCGGCGTGCCATAGATGCCCTCGGTGCCGAAGCTCAGCTGCGAGACGATCTGGTCCAGCCCATAACCGCGGTGCGCCAGCGCCCCGGGCAAGTACTCCCCAAACAGACCGTACAGCAGAAAGACCAGGCAGATCAGCGGCAACGCAAAACCCATGATGCGCCGCGCCGCCTCGAACACCAGCACGATCAGCAAGATACCGACCACCATGTCGGTGCTGGTCATCTCGCCGGCACGCTGCACCAGGTCGGCCTCGAACACCCAGTGGTAAAGGCCGCCGGCAAATGCTGCGGCGGCGACCAACCAGCCCAGCGCACGCTGGCGCAACGGCGGATACAGCACGAATACCAGCACCAGCAGGAATCCCACGTGCACCGAACGCACGACAGAACTCGACAAGGGGCTGAACGCCGCCGTGACGATCTGGAATACCGAGAAGACAATCGCAATCCAGAACAAAGCGCCGACAAATGTCGGCGCGTGAGTCTCGGTTGCATGCAGTGCGGCGGGCTTCTCAGCCGCCGCACCGGACACGTTGCTGACCATGTTTGCTGTTTGTCGCTTATGTTTGTCGCTTACTTCATCAAGCCGACTTCGCGGTAGTACTTTTCTGCCCCCGCGTGGAACGGAACCGGCGTGCCAGTGGTGGCGCCTTCCTTCTTGATGCCCTTGGCCGCCGCATGTGCCGCCACCAGGGTGTCGAGGTTCTCGAACATCGACTTGGTCATCAGGTACACCACGTCAGCCGGAACGCCCTCGTGCGAGACCAGGAAGTTCTTGATCGCCGCGGTCGGCACGTCAGTGGTCTGGCCGGTGTACGTGTTGGCGGGAATGATGGATGGCTGGTAGGCCGCGTCGCCCACCTTGGCCACCACATCGGCCGGGATCGGGACCACGATGATCTTGACCGAGGTCGACAGGTCGCGGATCGAGGAGACACCCAGGCCGGCGGACTGCAAGGTCACGTCGAGCTGGCGGTTTTTCATCAGTTCGACCGACTCGCCAAATGCCAGGTATTCGACCTTGGCGAAGTCGCTGTAAGACAGACCAGCGGCCTTGAGGATGGCGCGGGCGTTGAGTTCAGTGCCGGACTTGGGCGCACCGACCGAAATACGTTTTCCCTTGAGGTCGGCCATGGTCTTGATGCCGGCGTCGGCGTTGGCAACGATCTGGATGTAGTTGGCATACACGCCTGCCACCGCACGCAGCTTCTTCAGCGGTGTGTTGAAGCCGGCTTCCTTGTCGCCATTCCAGGCGTCGGACAAGGCGTCGCCGAGGGTCAGCGCAATCTCGCCGCGACCGGCCTGCAGCAGATTCAGGTTCTCGGCCGAGGCCTTGGTCGACTGGACCGTGACCTTGGCGTCGGGCAGCACCTTGCCGTAGATCTGCGACAGCGCAACACCCAGCGGGTAATACACGCCGCTCTGGCCACCGGTCAACACATTGATGAATTTCTGCTGCGCACGCGCGAGTGGGGTCAAGGCCAACGATGCGGCGCCAATGGCGCCCAACACCACTGAGCGGCGGCGAATCGGGGTCTGAGTCTTGAACATGGAGTCTCCTGGAAACCGGTTGATCGGGTTGCGCGTAAACACGCGCGCTGAAACGGCGGACTCTACCATGGGCCCCACGTTCCAGAATCGGGATATACCCGGCTGCAAGCGCTGGCGATGGTGCTCGCCAGCAGCGGTACGGCGCGCGTCGATCGGCACAGCACCGGCAATCTCGCCGGGTTCGGCGCCCAACTGTTCGGTGTCGTCGTCATGGGGTGTCATGGTGATCCTTTCAATGCAGCAGTGATACGCCCAGGCCCAGCAGCGCACAGACGCCGATCAGGCTCATGACGCCGACCTTGAATCGGAACAACGCCAGCACGGCAAAAACAGTGATGGCCGCGGACACTGAGTCGAACGACCCGGCGAAACCCTGTGGCCACCAGACGTGCCAGGCGAAGAACAGCGCCAGGTTCAGGATGACGCCCACCACCGCAGCGGTGATCGCGGTCAGCGGCGCGGTGAAGGCCAGTTTGCCGTGTGTGGTCTCGATCAACGGCCCACCGGCAAAGATCAGTACGAACGAGGGCAGGAAGGTGAAAAAGGTGACCACGCACGCGGCCAGCACGCCACCGAGGAACGGCGCGTCCGGGCCCAGCACCTGTCCGAGCCAGCCCCCTACAAAACCGACATACGCCACCACCATGATCAGCGGCCCGGGCGTGGTCTCGCCCAACGCCAGGCCGTCGATCATCTGCGTGGCCGATAACCAGTGGTAGTGCTCCACGGCACCCTGGTACACATAAGGCAACACGGCATAGGCACCGCCAAAGGTCAACCAGGCCGCCTTGGTGAAGAACCAGCCCATCTGCGATACGGTCGACTGCCAGCCCCAGAGCGATACGACCAGGGCCATCGCACCGACCCACAAGACGAACGCCACCAGCAACATCCGCAACAGCCGTGACCGCGAGAACACGGCATGTGGCGGCATCGGCGTGTCGTCGTCAATCAGTGCCGGACCAAACCCCGTTGCGCCGGCCCCGTGCCCGCCGCCAACGGCAAACGCCACCGGCTTGAAACGCCCACCCAGATAACCGATCACCGCCGCCCCAAGCACGATGGCCGGAAACGGCAGGCGCAACGCGAAGATGCAGACAAAGGCCAGAGCGGCGATGGCCCACAACCAGCCGTTTTTCAGCGCCCGGCTGCCGATGCGCCAGGCCGCGTGCAGCACCACCGCTGTGACGGCCGGCTTGATGCCGTAAAAAATGCCGGCCACCAGCGGCAACTGGCCATACGCCAGGTAGATCCACGACAGCGCGATCAGAATAAACAAGGACGGCAACACGAACAGGCCGCCTGCCACCAGCCCGCCCCGGCCGCGGTGCATCAACCAGCCGATATAGGTTGCGAGCTGCTGCGCTTCCGGCCCCGGCAGCACCATGCAGTAGTTCAGCGCATGCAAAAAGCGTTTTTCGCTGATCCAGCGCCGGCGCTCGACCAGTTCGTTGTGCATGATCGCGATCTGCCCGGCCGGCCCGCCGAAACTGATGAATCCCAACTTGAGCCAGAACCAGAAGGCCTGCGCGAGGCTGACCGTCGGTGGCACCAAGAGTGTGTCGGCTGCAGGGTTCAAAGCAATGGGGTCGGTCATGGCGCAAGCAAAGTTCGGTGGAGTCGCAGGGCGGCGGTCGCGCTGCGCCATATGGCAGCTGTTGGCGCGTGTCGCTCCACATCATGACGCAGTGGTCGACACCCGTTGCTGGGGCCAGCAAAAAAACAGGCCTCCGGTTGCCGGGAGGCCTGTGGGTTGGCGCTGGCCTTCGGCCCGCGCCCTGCCGGCAAGGGCTTCGTTACTTCTTGCGCGCAGCGATCGCTTTTTCGGCGGACGTCACCAGATCAGCACCGATCTGCGTCTTCCACTTGTCATAGACCGGGCGTGTGACCTTGACAAACGCGTCGCGCTCGGCCGGGGTCAGTTCGGTGATCGTCACGCCAAGGGCGGCAACATCCTTGAGCAGTGGCTTGTCGGCCTCGAACAGCCCCTTGCGCGCGATGGCGATTTCCTGCTGCCCTGCGTCGATGGCCGCCTGGCGCACGATGGCCTGGTCGGCCGGTGTCCACGAAGCCCACACTTCCTTGTTCACGACAAACACCAGCGGGTCGGCCACGTAGCCCCACATCGTCACGTATTTCTGACCGATGGTGTGCATCTTGGCCGCTGTGAACACCGACATCGGATTCTCCTGGCCGTCGACCGCACCACTGGCCAAGGCAGGCTGTGCATCAGACCAGCTCATCTGCGTCGGATTCGCACCCATGGCGGAGAAGATGTCCGAGAACAGTGGCGAGCCGACCACGCGCAACTTCAGACCCTTGAGGTCTTCAGGCTTGCGAATCGGGCCCTTGGAGTTGGTCACTTCGCGGTAACCGTTTTCGCCCCAGGCCAGCGGCACGACGCCGGCTTTTTCGATAACGCTGAAAATCTGCTTGCCGACGTCACCCTGGGTCAACGCATCGATGGCCGCGTAGTCGGGCATCAGGAACGGCAGCGAGAACAGATTCAGCTGCTTGACCTGCGGCGACCAGTTGATGGTCGAGCCGATCGCCATGTCGATCACACCCTGGCGGATCGCGGTGAACTCGCGCGTCTGGTCACCCTGCACCAGCGAGACGCCCGGGTACAGCTTGATGTTGATGCGGCCATCGGTACGCTCCTTGACCAGATTGGCCCAGATCTCTCCGCCCTTGCCCCAGGGGAAGGCCGTGCCCACCACCAGCGACATCTTGTATTCGGACTTGTAGCTTTGCGCCGAGGCGATGGCCGTAAAGGCCAACGCGGTCGCGGCAACTGCGAATTTGAAAAGGGTACGGACTTTCATGAAACAGGACTCCTTGTAACGAACCAACGATCAATAACCCAGCCTGCGCGGAAGCCACAGGGCGAGTTCCGGAAACACGATTACCAGCATCATCACGCACAGCAGCGCAGCCAGCAACCAGACCACCCAGCGCACGGTCTCCTCCATGCGTACGCCGGCGATTCGACACGACACCATCAGGTTGACGGCGATCGGCGGTGTGAATTGGCCCATGGCCACCGTCAGCGTCAACAACACGCCGAACCAGACCAGGTCCCAGTGGTAGAACTGCGCGATTGGCATCAACAGCGGAATGAAGATCAGGAAGATCGACACACCGTCCAGGAACATGCCCACGAATACCAGCATCAGCATCAGCACCGCCATCACACCATACTCGCCCAGACCGGAATGCACGACGGCACGGGTCAGCGGATCGATGATGCTCAGCGTGGACAACGAATAGGCGAAGATGCCGGCCAGCGCCACTACCACCAGGATGATCGCGGACAACTCGCCCGACTCGCGCAAGATGACAAACAGGTCGCGCACCTTGATCGTGCGATACACGATCATGCCGACGAACAGCCCATAAAAAACCGCGACCACGGCGGCCTCGGTGGGCGTGAACCAGCCGAGCCGCATGCCGCCAAGGATCAGCACTGGCGCGGCCAGCGCCCATGAAGCCTCGACCAGGCTGCTCCAGAAAGGTGGCCGGCTCATGTTGTTCTCCTCCACTCCCATGCCGTGGCGCCGGGCCAACCATACCGTGGGCACCATCAAGGCCAGGCCTACCATGATGCCGGGCACCATGCCGGCAGCAAACATGGCCGGCACCGAGGCACCGGGCACCATGACCGAATACACGATGAACGCGATCGACGGCGGGATCAGGATGTCGATCGACGCCGCCGCACCGATCACGCTGGCCGAATACGCCTTCGGGTAACCGGCGCGCGTCATCGCCACAATCATCACGCCCCCGACCGCCGCCGCCGTCGCCGGGCCGGAGCCCGAAATGCCGCCCAGGAACATCGCCACCGCGATTGCTACCAGCGGCAACATGCCGGGGCCACGCCCGACAATGGCCACCGCGAAATTGACCAGCCGCAACGCCACGCCAGAACGTTCGAAAATGGAACCCACCAGTACGAACATCGGTATCGCCAGCAGCGGGTATTTGCCCAGGCCGGCATAGAAGTTCTGCGGCACCGCCATCAGCCCGAACCACTGCGTCTCGGGATTGGCCAAGGCAATCGCAGCCGACCCCGCCAGCCCCATCGCCACGCCGATTGGCACGCCGATGATCATCATCACGATGAACGCCACGAACAGGAAGGTGACGATCATGCGCGCCGCCCCCTGCGGATGAACAGCCCGAGAGCCCGGCCGGCAATCGCCACCGACAACACCGGCAGCCAGATCGAATACCACCAGGCCGGCACACCGATGCCTGGCGATGTCTCGCCGTAATAGATATCGTCATAGACCATGCGCCCACTGAGCACGGTCATCAGCACGAACAACACGAACACCATAAGCGCACCGAACCGCGCCAGCGCGCGTTTGCGCGCTGGCGAGCCGTTCTCGGCGAAATACTCGATGCGGATCTGGCGGTTGCGCGCCACCGATGCCGAGCCGGCCACCAGCGAGAGCACGATCATCAGGAACACGGAGAGTTCCTCGGTCCAGGCAAACGACTGGTCAGTGAAATAACGCACCAGCACATTGGCGAACGTGATCAGCGCCAGCGCCGCCATCACGAGCACGGTCAACCAGTCTTCGATCTTCAGCGGAACCACGGTTTTCTCGTCATGCGCGGCAGATTCGTCCACCCCGGTCACGGGCGTTGCAGGGTCGACTGCAGGATCGGTCATACCCGTCCTGCCCGATCGGATCGCCGCACCGTCGTGGTGATCAGCTGTGTCATTTCAGGAACGCGCGCACCGCGGCCACTACCGCGTCGGCGTCGACACGCGCCTGTGCCTCGAGCACCGGCGAATAACCCACCGGAATCCGCGGCGCGCCGAGCCGGCGTACCTTGCAGCCAAGTTGTTCGGCCGCCGTTGCGGCAATCTCGGCACCGAATCCGGCCGCCTGGACGGCCTCGTGTACGACCATCAGGTGGCCCGTGCGCGCACATGAGCGTAGCACCGCATCCCGATCCCACGGCCAGATGCTGCGCAGATCGATCAGCTCAACCTCGATACCAAGCTCCGCGAGTCGGGCACAGGCCTGCGCGCAGACGTGCACCTGCCGACTCCAGCTCACCATGGTCAGGTGATTGCCGGTGCGCAGGGTCTGCGCCTGGCCCAGTACCGCCTCCACGGTCTCATCCACGTCGCCGGTCCGCCCCCACAAGGTCTTATGCTCCATGTAGACCACCGGGTCGCCGCAGGCCAGCGCAGCGCGCAACATACTGTAGTTGTCCTGTGGCGTGGCCGGGCAGACCACCACCACGCCGGGTAGATGGGCAAACCAGCTTTCGAAAGATTGCGAATGCTGCGCCGCCGACGCGTCCCAGATGCCGATCGGCATGCGCGCGACGATCGGAACACGGCCCTGCCCGCCGAACATATAGCGGTTCTTGGCAGCCTGGTTGACCATCTCGTCCATGCCGCAGAGCGCGAAATCGACCACCCGCATCTCGATCACCGGGCGCAGTCCGGCCAGCGCCATGCCCACACCGGCGCCCATGATTGCCGCCTCGCTGATGGGTGTGTCGATCACCCGCTGCGCACCGAACTGCTGCTGCAAGCCCTTGTATTGCCCGAAGATACCCCCGCGCCCGACGTCTTCGCCGAGCACGACGACGTTGCGGTCGGTCTCCATTTCACGCGCCAGCGCGCGCACCGCAGCTTCGGCGTAGGTCATCAGTACCATTGCCCGGCTCCTGTGTCCTGAATATCGGTGAACGCTTCGCGCGCGTCGGGCCACGGCGCGGCATCGGCGCCTGCCAGCGCCGCCACCACCTCGGCCTGCGCTGCCTGTTCGATCGCGTCGAGCGTCCGGGCCTCGGCTCCGGCCAGCGCCAGGTAGTGCTGGCGCGCACGGGCGATCGGGTCGGTCTTGAGAGCCGCGTCGAGCTCGGCCTGGTCGCGGTAGGCGGCCGGATCCACCGACACATGGCCCTTGACCCGGTAGGTGATGGCGTGGAGTAGGCGCGGCCCGCTGCCGTCGCGCACCTCCTGCACCAGTTTACGCGCAGCGCCGTACACCGCCATGACGTCATTGCCGTCGACCTTCTCGCCGGCAATATCCATGCTCTGCGCGCGTGCCGACGCACCGGGGCCGGCGATCATCGGGGCACTGGCCGTGGTGGCGCTCCAGCGGTTGTCCTCGCAGACGAACAGCACCGGCAAACCGTAGACCCTGGCCCAGTTCAACGCCTCCAGGAACGGGCCGCGGTTGATGCCGCCGTCGCCGAAGAAACACACGGTGATCGCATCGCGCTGCTGCAGTTTCTGCGCATGCGCTGCGCCTACTGCGATCGGCAGGCCGGCCGCGACAACGCCGTTGGCGCCCAGCATACCGACCGAGAAGTCGGCGATATGCATCGAGCCGCCCTTGCCGCCGTTGAAGCCGGTCGCCTTGCCGAACAACTCGCTCATCATGCCCTGCAGATCGGCGCCCTTGGCCAGCGTATGGCCATGGCCCCGGTGCGTGGAGGTGAGGTAGTCTTCGCGCCGCAGATGGGCACAAACACCTGCGGGAACCGCCTCCTGGCCAGTCGACAGGTGCAGAGGTCCGCGCACATGGGCATTGCCTTCGGCTTCTTTGCCATAGACGCTGACGCCGCCCTGGCTGGCCACTTCTGCCGCATTTTCGAAAGCGCGGATACGCACCATCGTACGGTACAAATCCGCTAAAACCTGTTTCGGATCGCTCAAGATGTCTCCGTGTTAACCAAATAGTTGAACGGCATTGTATGCAAGGCATGTGCGGGGGCGTTTCCCAACGCCCCCGCACGCCGGCGCGATTCACGCACAGCTGAAAAATTCTTCAATGCTGCGCGTCATGTGCCGCACTATCATGATCATTTAGGATCGTACAGGAGCCAGACACCACCATGCAGGTCGCAGCCCCCCCAACCGAAACAGCCAGGAACGCGCCAACGCGTGCGCAACGCCAGCAGGCCGTCGTGCAGGCCCTGCAGGCTTTATTGCCGGCGGACGCCTTGCTGTGGAACCCGGAAGACACGACGCCCTATGAGTGCGACGGCCTGACGGCCTATCGCCAGCGTCCACTGGTCGTGGCACTGCCCGAGACGCCGGCGCAGGTCCAGGCGGTGTTGCAGACCTGCCACCGCATGAACATCCCGGTGGTGGCGCGCGGCGCGGGCACCGGCCTGTCGGGCGGTGCGATGCCGCATGCCATGGGCGTCACGCTCAGCCTGGCCAAGTTCAACAAGATCGTAAAAATGGATCTCGCCAGTCGCACAGCAGTGGTGCAAAGCGGTGTGCGCAACCTGGCCATCAGCGACGCAGCGGCGCCGCTGGGCCTGTACTACGCGCCCGACCCATCGAGCCAGATCGCCTGCACCATCGGCGGCAACGTGGCCGAGAACTCCGGCGGCGTACATTGCCTCAAATACGGGCTGACGCTGCACAACGTGCTTGCCGTACGCGGCTTCACGATCGAGGGCGACGCCATCGAATTCGGCTCCGGCGCGCCGGACACCTCCGGTTACGACCTGCTGTCGGTGATGATCGGCTCCGAGGGCATGCTGGCCATTGCCACCGAGGTGACGGTCAAGCTGGTGCCCAAGCCCTTGCTGGCGCGTTGCATCATGGCCAGCTTCGACGACATCCGCAAGGCGGGCGACGCGGTCGCCGCGGTGATTGCCGCCGGCATCATTCCGGCCGGCCTCGAGATGATGGACAAACCCATGACGGCCGCAGTGGAAGACTTCGTGCACGCCGGTTACGACCTGGACGCCGAAGCTATTTTGCTGTGCGAGAGCGACGGCACACCCGAGGAGGTGGAAGAGGAGATCGGTCGCATGCGCGAAGTGTTGACCCGCAACGGCGCCACCGCGATCACCGTGAGCCGCGACGAGGCCGAGCGCCTGCGCTTCTGGAGCGGACGCAAGAACGCGTTCCCGGCCAGTGGGCGCATCAGTCCTGACTACATGTGCATGGACTCGACGATTCCCCGCAAGCGCCTGGCCGACATCCTGCTGGCCATTCAGCAGATGGAAAAGAAGTACCAGCTGCGTTGCGCCAATGTGTTCCACGCTGGCGACGGCAACCTGCACCCGCTGATCCTGTTCGATGCCAACGATGCCGACCAGCTACACCGCTGCGAGTTGTTCGGCGCCGACATCCTGGAGACCAGCGTGGCGATGGGCGGCACCGTAACCGGGGAACATGGTGTGGGCATCGAAAAACTCAACTCGATGTGCGTGCAGTTCAGCGCCGAAGAAAACGCACAGATGCTCGCGCTCAAGGCGGCCTTCGACCCCAAGGGCCTGCTCAATCCGGGCAAGGTGATTCCGACACTGCAACGCTGCGCCGAATACGGGCGTGAGCTGGTGCGCGGCAACAAGCCGAAAAATCCGGCGTTTGCGGGGTTGCCGCGGTTCTGAGGCTGCGGAACCGGCTTCTCCGGCCCGGCGCCAAGCTGCGGCGCTGTCCTACAGCAACAATCTCTTGTCGCCGATAGGCGTAGCGCGCCGCGTGAGCGACAGTCGTCTGATCAACCGACACAGGAGATCAGCGTGCGTAAAACCAATCCAGATCCGTCTGAAACCTTGCGCGCCGTCGCGCCTTGGATCGGCGCGACGATGGCGTTGCTCATCGCCGTCGTCATCCTGTCGAACTTCATCGACACGCTGCATGTGTCCATCCAGCGCGGGCAAGACCTGCGCGCCGGTGTCCATGCCTCGGCGACCGCCGATCGCAACACGGACGTCCATATGGCCGACGCGGGCACACGGCAACAGCCGACGGCCCGTTGAAATCAATGTTACTTCCATGCCCGTCAGTCCAGTATTTCCTTTGGCAGAACAATGCATGAACCGACAATGGCAGATGGCTTACCAGGACCCATTGCACGATCCGGCCAGTGCGAGCAGGCACACCTGCCCGCTGTGCGGGGAGTCACTGATCCGTGTCCAGCGGCGCCTTATCGACCGCCTGACCAGCCTTGTTCAACCGGTGCATCGTTTCCGGTGCCGCAACCACGGCTGTCAGTGGCAAGGGAATATTGTGGTCAAGGCGCCGGCTGCAGCAGACCCGCGCGACGAAGATTCCCGTTCCTGATTGCGTCGCACCCGCCACGGGTAGGGCAACCGTGCACGCCGTGCACATCGGCGCACGGTCAGGTCACCGGTACGTCACCGACTGCGCCGTTCCCATTCGTTCTCCATCACCATCACCAGGAAAATCACCATGAACTTCACCAAATTTGCCGGCATTGCGCTCATCGCTGCGGGAAGCCTCGGCCTCATCTATGGTGGCTTCAGCTACACACGGGAAACCACCGGCGTACAGCTGGGCCCGATCGCACTCAAGGTGGAGGAAAAACAATCGGTCACCGTTCCGCTGGCGGTCAGTGCCGGCGCGATCGTGGCCGGTATTTTCCTGCTGGCATTCAAACGCAAGTAACCGGGCCACAGCGCAGCATGCACGGGCGCTGGGGCCTGTTCATGTGCACCGGCGCCGTGTCCGGCGGACTCCGTGCGCACCATCGTCGGATCGGAGCGACCATCGGCGCGGTGCATATGCGGCCTGACAACGGCAGCGGGGCAGACGTGTCGCCATGTCTGCCCCGCATATCGTCCGCGCGTGCGCCGATTATTTCTTCTTGGTGACCTCATGGCCGATCACGCCACCTACCGCCGCACCCACACCGGTACAGGCGAGGCCGCCACACAACACGTTACCGACGACACCACCGACAACGGCGCCGGTCGCCGTGCCCTTTTCCTGCGAAGTCATGCTGGCGCAACCGGCCAGGCCCAGCACCGCCGCCAAAGCGAGTGCGGGCATCGTCAGCGATATTTGTTTGAAGTATTTCATGATGGTTTCCTTTACGTGATTCAGGCTGCAGACAAGGTCTGGCACCGACCGTCAGGGCGAGTTGCTGCAGCAATGCGCCTGCGCCCTGACGTTGGAGATCATGGACGAATGGCGATTTCGTTCTTCACCATCTTCACGCCCTTGACTCCGCCGGCGATACGCTCTGCAGCCATCCGCTCCGTGGCGTTCTTGGCGAAGCCCGACAACATCACGGTGCCATTGAGCGTCTCGACCGAAATCGAGGTACCCGATACCTGCTTGTCTTCAAGCATGCGGCTCTTGACCAGGGTCGTGATGCCGGAGTCGTCCACATAGGCGCCCATGGTCTGCTGGCCGCGCGAAACGGCGCAGCCAGTTGCTGTCATCAATACAGCAGCGGCGATGGCGGCTGCAAAAGTGTTACGAATGGTCATTGGGATTCTCCGGTGGGTTGTGGCACACACCCCATGTGCCATGCCAGAACCCTCACTGTAGGTTCGCAACGCCTGACGCAACATCGGTGCGCACCGCCATGCTGCGTAGGACGATGCCGCATACCGTCGACTGGCGATGGCGCCGTCGGACCCCTGCCCGGTCGTGGCCAACGACTTGCGCCACCCGGGCGTACTGGCAACTGCATTAGCATGCAACGCAACGCAACGCAACGCAACTCAACTCAGGAAGGACCAGCCATGCCAGCCACCCGTACCGAGTCCGACAGCTTCGGCAGCATCGAGGTGCCGGCGGATGCCTTGTGGGGCGCCCAGACAGCGCGCAGCCTGCATTTCTTCGCCATCGGCGAGCAGCGCATGCCGTTACCGCAAATCCATGCATTGGCCTGGGTCAAATGGGCCGCTGCCCTTGTCAATCAGCAACTGAAATTGCTCGACCCACAACGCGCACAGGCCATTGGCGAGGCTGCGCGTTCGGTGGCGCAGGGTGGGCATGACGACGCTTTTCCGTTGTCGGTGTGGCAGACCGGTTCTGGCACGCAAAGCAACATGAACGTGAACGAGGTCATTGCCAGGCTGGCCACGCAGCGGCTGCAGGCCGGCACCGGCGGCCAGGTCCGCGTGCACCCCAACGACGATGTCAACCTGGGTCAGTCGTCCAACGACGTGTTCCCCAGCGCCATGCACATTGCGGTGGCGCGGCAGGCAGCCGATGTGTTGCTGCCGGCGCTGCACACGCTGCGCGTTGCGTTGGCGGACAAGGCGCGCGACCTGCACCAGACCATCAAAGTCGGTCGCACCCACCTGCAGGACGCAACGCCGGTGCGGATGGGACAGGAATTCGGTGGCTACGAGGCCCAGTTGGCGCTGTGCGAGCAGCAGATCCGGCAGGCCCTGCCAGCGGTGCATGCACTGGCCATCGGCGGCACCGCGGTAGGCACCGGGCTCAACAGCCATCCGCAGTTCGGTCCGCGCGTGGCGGCCATGCTGGCGGCTGAACTCGCGCTGCCCTTCGTGCAGTCGGACAACCTGTTTGCCGCGATGGCCGGTCACGAAGCCCTGGTCGCCTTCCATGGCGCGCTCAAGATGCTGGCCGTCGCCCTGACCAAGATCGGTAACGACATCCGGCTCATGGGCAGTGGCCCACGTGCCGGTCTGGGCGAACTGCAACTGCCGGAAAACGAACCCGGCAGCTCGATCATGCCGGGCAAGGTGAACCCGACCCAGGTCGAGGCATTGACGATGGTGTGCGCCCAGGTGCTCGGTCACGACGTGGCGATCGGATTTGCCGCCAGCCAGGGCCATTTCGAACTCAACGTGTACAAGCCGTTGATCCTGCTCGACACGCTGGACAGCCTGCGTCTTCTCGCCGACGCCATGCACAGCTTCGCCCGCCACTGCGTGACCGGCATCCGGGTCAACGAGGCGCATCTGCAGGCATCGCTGCACAGCTCGCTTATGCTGGTCACGGCGCTGGCGCCGCATATCGGTTACGACCGCGCAGCGCAGATCGCCAAGGCGGCCCATCGCGACGGCACCACCTTGCGCGAGGCAGCGTTGACGCTGGGAACGGTCAGCGCCGACCAGTTCGACCGATGGGTCGATGCGCGCCAGATGCTCGAACCCCATGCGGACGACACTGAGACTGATACCGACACGCGCACTGGGTCATAGAACTGAATTGGCCGACCCCTGGAGCCGTCCGATGCCGATCAAACCACGGCGGGTACGACCGCGGCGACCGACTCCGGAATACGGGCGCGGATCAGTGCGCCGTCGCCGGGACGCGACAACAACGCCAGCGTTCCGCCCAGGGCCTCGACCCGGTACCACATACCCACCAGGCCATAGGCCGACGCGCGCTTGTCCGCCGGGTCGAAACCGACTCCGTCATCGCGCACGGACACTTCCACCATTCCCTCATGCGCGGACAGGCGGATCCAGACCTGCCGCGCCTGTGCGTATTTGGTGATGTTGGTGATCGCCTCCTGCACCAGCCGATAGGCGGTCAGTTCCGCGTCCGGACTCAGCTTCACGGGCTCCAGGCTGCTATGGACCTGAACGCCCGACTGCTCGGAAAACTCCCGCGCCAGGATCTCCAGCGCGGCAACCAGACCCAGGTTGCCCAGCGCCGAGGGCCGCAGATCCTCGATGATGCTGCGCCCGAGCGCGATGCCGCTGTTGAGCGTGGACACGAGGCGGGCCAGCAACTCCAGCGCCTCCGGCGCACCCCCAGCGATACGCGACTTGATGCGTGCCGCGTCGAGCTTGGCCGACGTCAGCAACGAACCCAGATCGTCGTGCAGGTTGCGCGCCAGCCGGTTACGCTCATCTTCACGTGCCGACTGGATATGCTGGGTCAGCTCGACCAGTTGCGCCGTGCGCTGGGCGACCTCGATTTCCAGCCGGTCGCGCTCGGCCTGCACTATGCGCTGCTGCTGCAGTTGCTGCAGCTTGAGCTCCCTGGTCCGGCGCAGGTACATGAACAGCGCCAGTAAACCGGTGGCGCACAACACCATGATGCCGAACCGGCTGAACAACAAGGCGCGGTAGATGTTGTTCCGGTTGCTGGCAATGTTGCGATCCTCGCGCGCCACCAGCGCATTGCCGATAGCCCGCAGTTCGTCCATCTTTTCCTTGCCGATACCGCTGTCAAGGATGGCGACGGTGGCCTTGGCCTTGCCTTCCTCGACCAGTCGGATCGTCAGCGCCAGCTCCGACAGCTTGGTGCGGGTGAGATCGTGCAACTGCTCCAGCTCCGCCGCATGGTCCGACGACGCGCCATACGATGCGTTGATCAGCTCGATTGACGCATTCACGTTGCGCAGCGCCGCTTCATAGGGTGTGAGGTAGTCCTGGCTGCCGGTCAGCAGGTAGCCGCGCGTGCCCGTCTCCGCGTCGACAATACCCTGGATCAGTCCCTGGATGTTGTTCTGGGCTGACTGGTGCTGCGCGACCTTGCCGAGCTTGTCGACCGACTGCCAATACGCGCCTTCACTGACCAGCACGATGGCTATCGCGGCCAGGCATACCAGACCAAAGACCAATGTGTTGTGCCGCAGCCGCTTCATGCTGAATCTTTGGCGTATGTGCGACTGATTGTGGGATCATCCGCCAAACCGACCGGGGAGTTTTCATGATCCGCATTGCCATTGTTGACGACCATGCCATGGTGCGTGCAGGACTGCGCCAGTTTTTTTCCGACCAGAGCGACTTTTCCGTCGTGGCCGAGGCATCCAATGGCCGGGAAGCCATTGACATCGTGCGCAAGGGCGGCATCGACGTGATGGTGATGGACCTGTCCATGCCCGAGAGCGGCGGCGTCGACGCACTGGCCGGCATACGGGCCCGTGCGCCCGATCTGCCGGTCCTGATACTGAGCAGTTTCCCGGAAGAGCATTACGCCACCACCTTGTTGCGGCAAGGCGCCAGTGGGTACCTGAACAAGGACTGCGATCCCGAAGAGGTCGTGCAGGCCATCCGCACCGTGCACCGGGGACGCAAGTACATTACCGCGGGCGTGGCCGAACGCCTGGCGGACAACCTCACCGGCTCGGGCGACAAACCGGCGCACGAACAGCTTTCCGAACGCGAGCTGCAGGTTTTTTTGCGCCTGGCCAAGGGCGAGACCATCGGCCAGCTGGCGGTTGGGCTGTCACTGAGTGTCAAGACGGTCAGCACGTATCGAACCCGGATCATGGAAAAAATGCAGCTTGCGTCGAACAGCGACCTGACGTATTACGCCCTGAAGAACGGGCTGATCCAGTAGCGCTGTCAAACCATCGCATCGGCGCCGGTTTCGCCAGTCGCCAGTCGATCGCAATACTGCACCAACGCTTCGATATCGTTGGACTTGTCAAACACCTTATCTGCGCCCAGTTGCAGGCACTTGCGCCGCATGTCCGGTGTCGCGTAGTTGCTCAAGACCACCAGGTGGCTATTGGGCGCTTTGCCATGCACCGCCTTGAGCACGCCCAGGCCGGAGCCGCTCTTGAGAAAGATGTCGATGATGACCAGATCGTAGTGGTTGCCCGACTGGGTCAGCCATTGCACGGCAGTCGACTCGTCCGCGGAAGATCCCACCACTTTCACCGGCACCAATTCTTCGAGCATCGCGACCAGGCTGTCCAGAATGACCGGACTGTCTTCAACGATATAGGTCTTGATTTCGGTCATGGATGGATTTTGCCGCAGCGTCACGCGGTGTCAGCCCTCGACTGCACGGCCGGCACGGCCGGCACGGACCGTCACCGGGAAACAGCATCGACGGCAGCTGGGGGGGCAGACTAGGCAGCAGCAGCATGGTATGGGCCGAGTATGCCGGTCAAAAAAGTCCGTGGGTATCGGGCTCGTACCGGCCGGAGCGTAGGACTTTTCCTACGCCAACCCCGATCGGGGCGCCATCGCCCGCTCCAACGCCGCCATGGCGGCCCGCAACCGCGCCGGGCCAGACCCGGTCAGCACGGCATGAGAGACCGCGCCGCGCTCCAGTGCCAGGCGCAATAACCCATCGGCGGCCCTCTGCGCTGCCGGCCCGTCGCGCTGGAATCCGTCGGCCTGCCAGGGCAGGTCGGGCGTGGCCAGCAGGGTCAGGTTGCAACGACGGTGGTCGCGCAACGCATGCGCATACAGGCCGGTGTCGCGAAAAAACTGCTCGCTGTAGACCGCCGTCATCAAGGCGGTTGTATCGGCAATCACGAGCGGGTGCTGCTGCGCCGCATCTGCGATCAGCGCGGTTTGCGCGCTGGCGATGGCCCGCTGCTCATGGGCCTGCGGCGTTCGGCCATGGCGCACACCAAACGCGCGCAGCGCCTCGGGCACCACCACGGCCGCAGTTCCCCGCGCCAGCAACACGTCACGCATCTGACCCGCCAAGGTGCTCTTTCCAGTGCATTCCGCCCCCAGCACAGCCACAACAAACCCCGGTACCGGCACGTTATCCCTCCATTGCCTCGACCAATACCGACCACAGCCACGGCAGGCCATGCGACCAATCCAGCTGACCGAGCGTGCAGGCCCTAAACTTGACAGCCCGATGCAGAGTATGCCTTCATGACCCAAGCTGTACGCCTTGCCAGGCGCGTTTCCGAAATGTTGCCGTGTTCACGGCGTGAAGCCGAGATGTACATCGAGGGTGGGTGGGTGCGCGTCAACGGCAAAGTAGTCGAAACCCCGCAGACCCGAGTGCTGGACGAGACCATCGAGCTCAACCCGCACGCGCGAGCCGAACCAGTGACGCCGGTGACCATACTGCTGCACAAACCGCCCGGCTGCGAATGGGACGCAGGACGCCCTGCGGCCGGCGACCTGCTCACACTGGCGAACCGCTGGTCGGGAGACAAAAACGGCGTGCGACCGCTGCAGCGGCACCTGGCGCGGCAAATCAGCGTTACCCCGCTCGAGCGGGACGCTACCGGGCTGCTGGTGTTCACGCAGGAATGGCCAGTGCAGCGCAAGTTGCAGCAGGATGCGGCGCTGGTTGAGCACGAGGTGATCGTGGACGTGACGGGGGAGGTCTCGCCGGCCGTACTGGACCGGCTCAACCGCACCCCGGTGATCGATGGCCGGGCGATGTTGCCGGCCAAGGTCAGTATCAGCCGGCAAGTGGACGCCATTACCGGGCTGCGGTTCGCGCTCAAGGGTTGCCATCCCGGTCAGATTGCACAAATGTGCGCACCCGTCGGGCTAACCATCGTGGCCATGCGGCGGATCCGTATCGGACGCCTGGCCATGGCTGGCCTGCCGGTGGGTCAGTGGCGCTACCTGTCCCGGTTCGAGCGGGTCTGAGCCGCGGCCGCCGCCGCGCCGCGCCGGCGTTTCGCGGCCGACGCGAGCGCTTCGAACCCGGACACCACGTCGAACAGTTCCGCGTCGATGCTGCTTTGCCGCAACCGGTTGAAGCGGCCTTGCAGATTGGCCTGCAGTTCGGCAATGTTCTTGTCGGCCCGCTCCATGGCCGACAAACGGCTGGCGTTTTCACTGGCCAGTGATTCGGCGCAGGCGCGGAACAACGATACGAACAGGTACTCGCTGATCAGCACCCGCAGCGTGGCGTCGCCGCCACCTACCACCTGCGGCAGGTTCTTAGTCGGCCACGGTATGGCCACCATCGTGTCGCGCCAATCGTCGTCCAGCGGCAGCAGACGCTGGACGGCTGGCTCGCAAATCGCGCCAGACGCCGGCCGGTTGTGAAAGATCAGCAGTTCGGTCGCCACGGACGGGGCCTGCAGTTCTTCGGAATGCAGCAGGATCTCGCCCACTAGCGGCGTGATGCCCTTGACCGACTGGGGCACGGCCAGGGGCGGCTGCACTGGAACCCCGGCGTCCAGCAGGCGCACATGGACCCGCTCACCGACGCACCAGACCGTCTCGAGGTTGGTCATTGCCGGCAAACGCTTCAGCGCGAACGCGGCAATCGACTCATTGAATTGGCCGACCAGCCCCTGGTCGGAACCGAACACAACCGCAACCGTACGCTTGCGCCGAACTTTACCGGGCGTCCTCGGCACCGCCTCGCGGCTGCGCAGGCAGGCACCGAGCCCCAGTTCGACGGCGCGATGGTAGTCGGCCAGTAAGCGTACCGACTGCTCGTATTGCCCGATGCTTGAGGCCGACATCGCCTTCATCGTGCGGACAACCGACTGCAGATCGCCGGCGCTGGCGATGGTGCGGCGCAACTGGGCCGAACTGTCACTCATGCCGACGCGCCCGCCCCCGCCTGACGCACTGCACCGGTACCGGGCGCCTGGTCGGCATCAGCGCCTGCAGCCGTTGCCAACGACGCCAGCGCGTCCCGTGCCAGCACGATCAGGGCCTCGCGGTCGGCCGCTGCCAGCTTGCCGGCGCCGGTCAGGCGCGTAGCCATCTCTGGCGTGATCCGGTCGGCCGCATCGCGCACAGTGCGTTCGGCGTCGACCATGGCATCGAGCGCAATCGCATCGAATAAACCCTCGGTCAACGCGAGCAGCACCAGAATCTGCGCGCCGACCGCGATGGGAGCGGACTCGGGTTGCTTGAGGCAGGCCCGGATGCGACGCCCGTGTTCGATCGTCTTGCGCGTATCCGCGTCGAATCGGGCGCCGAAACGCGCGAAGGTCTCGAGCTCCTCGAACTGCGCGTAACCGAGCTTGAGGTCGCCCGCCACGGCGCGGTAGGCCGCGCGTTGCGCCTTGCCGCCCACGCGCGACACGGACTGACCGACATCCACCGCCGGCAGCACACCGAGCTCGAACAGATCCGGCGACAGGTAGATCTGGCCGTCCGTGATCGAAATCAGGTTGGTCGGGATATACGCGCTCATGTCCTGCGCCTCGGTCTCGATGATCGGCAATGCCGTCAGCGAGCCGCCGCCCGACGCCGGCTGCAGATGGGTCGCGCGTTCGAGCAGTCGGGAATGGATGTAGAAAATATCACCTGGAAAGGCCTCGCGCCCCGGCGGCCGGCGCAGCAACAGCGACAGTTCACGGTAGGCGCGCGCATGGTGGGTCAGGTCGTCGTAGACGATCAGCACGTCGCGTCCGGACTCCATGAAGTGCTCGGCGATGCTGGTGGCGGCATACGGCGCGATATAGGCCAGACCCGGTGCGTCATTGCCTTCGGTGACCACCACCACCGTGTAGGCCATTGCACCGGCCTCGCGCAACGTGGCGATCACCTTGGCCACCGCCGAGGCACGTTGTCCAATGGCACAGTAGACACACAACACATTCTTGCCGCGCTGGTTCAGGATGGTGTCGACCGCCACCGCCGTCTTGCCGGTCTGGCGGTCGCCAAGAATCAGTTCGCGCTGACCGCGCCCGATCGGTATCAGCGCGTCGATGACCTTCAGTCCGGTCTGGATCGGTTCGCTGACCGGCGCGCGGTCCATGATCGGCGTGGCCGGCCGCTCGATCGGCAACCGGGTGTCGGTGGCCGGCGCCGGCCGGCCGTCCAGCGGACGGCCCAGCGGGTCGATGACGCGCCCGAGCAGCACCTCGCCGACGGCCACATCCATCACCCTGCCTGTACGCCGCACCTGGTCGCCGGCGCGCAGCTGCCAGTAGTCACCCAGCAGCACGACACCGATGCCTTCTTCCCCGACGTCAAATGCAATGCCATAGACATCGCCCGGGAAACGTAGCAGTTCCTCCGCACCGGCGCCCGGCAGTCCACTGACCATGGCAATGCCAGTCGTGACCGTGATGACGACACCCACCTCGCGCGGCTCGAGCACCGGCACAAAACCCTCACGCACCTGGCGCAGGCCGTCGAAGGCGCCACCGAGCACCTCGCGCAGGCTGTGGTCGTCGTCGCTCATCGCGCTGGCGTGTCGGATGGGGTGGATGCACCCGCGCTCGGCGCGGCGGCCGCGGGTGGCTGCTGCGGCGCAGGGGGAGTCACCGGGGCCGGCGCGGCCTGAGCCGGCGCTGCATCGTCGGTGGCCTCGGTCTGTTGCTGCAGATGGTGCGCCAACTGTTGCTCCATGGCGTCGAGGTAGTCGTCGATATTCCAGCCGATCCTGTAGCCGTCACCGAGCAGCTCGATGCCGCTGACCAGTTCGGGGTTGCAGCTGTAGCGCACGGGAACGTCCCGCGCCAGCGCCGTGCGCAGCGCGGCCTCGACCGCCGCGCGTTGCGGCGCCGCCAGCGTGAATGCGCTGC
>Ga0105055_10001271_pt1 | contig 40938 bp, 40 predicted proteins | sample BON03_FD_78090 | JGI IMG/M metagenome (GOLD analysis project Ga0105055, IMG submission 78090) | Freshwater microbial communities from Lake Bonney liftoff mats and glacier meltwater in Antarctica - BON-03 | ecosystem: Environmental > Aquatic > Freshwater > Ice > Glacier meltwater | place: Lake... | reverse complement strand
GTGTGTGGGAGCATCGTGTCGAACACCGACCTGTACGGGCCGGACAGATCCAACGTCGCCCAACGGATCCGGGCCATCCACTCGACGGGTTGTTCAGCGAACCACTTGCACGTGCCTGCAGCGCTTCGACCAGGCACAACATCCAACAGTTGGCCGCGAGCGACGTCGACGACCTGGGTTGACCACAGCCGATGTTTGAACGGTCCCTCACGACAAAACAGCACCTCGTCGAGTCCGACTGCGATGGTGTTGCCGATCCGGTTCGGGTCATCGATCAGCCTGCGGCCGTGGTGGTTCACGGCGTTCATCACCGTGTGCCAATCACAACCCAGATCGGCGGCTACTTCTGAGACTGCTCGGCCGTGATGGCCGACTTGGGACGTCGCCCACCGACCAGCGCGGTCGGTGATCCCCGCAAGCTCGACCGCGATGCGGTCATTGGTTTCGACGAAGGTGACGACCTCACAGTTCGGGTTCGGGCAACGCCATCTCGACTTGGACCACACCAGTCGGGTTCGACGTCCGAAACACCCCAGATCGACCAACTCGACGTCGACGTCGTCGTAATGCCACACCCCACCGCCACAGCCCGGGCAGTCAGCCCGTTCGGCTCGTGTGGTGATCTCGATTCGGAGCCATCTCGGCCAGTCGCCAACGCCTTTGATGTTGACGTCGGGTAGCCCGACAAGCAGTTCACACATGCGCGTACGATCCTCGACGAAGAGATCCGACCGGGTGGAGCGTCGGCTGGAGGGTTTGGCATGACCCCCCCGGAGGGCACCGATGGTTCATGGCATTCATTCTCTGGCTTCTGGCCGTCGTTCTCGTCATCTCCGGAATCGTTGCGTTGTTCCGCAAACAGGTCCTCTACGGCGTCGTGCTCATCATCGTCGGCCTGCTCGTAGGACCTGGCGGTGTCTCGGTGTTCGGGTAGGCCACGACCGGGAATCGAGCATCTCGACCGATTCAGTCCGTTGCCGACGACGGGTGCAGGGATGGTGGGGTTCGGACAACGGAGCCAAGCGAACCGATGTCTCCCAGGCTGATTCGCCGGCGGGGAACAGCTTCTCGTTGGCCCTCGCCTCTGCGGTGATTCGCTGCCCACGAATGCCAGCCCGACGTCGTCCATCTTCACGATCAGCACCACGACCCCGTAGACGATTGCTGTGATGAAGAACGACACCACGGCGAGGATGATCGCTCGTTGCACCGATCCCTCGTCGATCATTTCCTCGAGGGCGATCACCATGATCGCCGCCGACAGGGTCAGTGCGGCCGGCAAGATGAGCAACACCTCGTTGCGCCACGAGCCCCAGCGGCCGTCGCTCTCGCCCGCCCAGCTGCGATCTCCATCGCTCGACGATCGGCCCAGGCAATGGGTGAACTCGCACCGGGCCGGGTACGTCATGCACATGACCGACGTTCCAAGCCCGCCCCCCATGCGTCCGATGCCCGAACCAGGCCCCGTCCCGATGCCCGAGCCCATTCCGCAACCCAGACCTGAACCAGCCATTCCCCAACCCGAGCCCACACCATTGGAACCGCCGCCGCAGCCGCCGATCCCGACTGCGTGACCGGCGACGAGTAACTACGAGCGACAACGAATCCGATCAGTGGTCGGATGGCTCGAGCCTCGTCGAGCTGGAGCCGATCGTGATGGCAGTGCCGGCGGGCGACCACCATGCCGGTGCAACTCCCCGCCGACACCCTGTCGCCTGACGTTCGTGCGGTCATCGACCCGTGCCGGTTCGGCGGGGCCTGCGTAGCTGCAGCCCGGTGGGCCGCGCCGACATGACCGGTCCAGCGGCCCGACCGCCCTACGACCTGCGTGTCGAAGTGCTCGGGCCATCGGTGTCGAGGTGGCGCAGCCGAGCCGCCTCGGTTCGCTACGTTTCCGCAGCGTGGTCCAGCCCGACCAAGATGGATCCGTGCGAATTCGCTTCGCCACCAAAATGGTGCTGTTCTTCGTGACGGGCGCATGTGGGCTGGTCCATCAGCAGCTCTGGCTCCGCGAACTCTCGCCGAACCGGGTCGGGACGCCGTGCTCGGCGGCATTGGCGTCGTCGACTGGAACACGTTCGCCGCGTTCGGTGACGGGCCGGTGCTCACCGACGACCGTCCGCAGCTCGAGTACTACCGGACGCTGCCGGACGAGCCCGACGGATGGATCCCGGCCGCGGTCCCGCAGTCCCCGGTCGACGCCATCTTCACCGAATGATCTGGCATCGACGAACTGCTCCGGAGTCGACCGACCACGCTGATTGAAGCATGCCAGGAGTCGCTGGCTACGGTCGGTCGACTTCGAAATCGACGAAGCGGAGTGTGCGTGGGCAGAGCAGGACAGCGTTCGAGCAGGGTCATCGTCGCGGCAGGAGTGGTGCTGTCGCAGGTGGCGGCGACACCACCGAGCCTGCCCCGACGATCACCGAGGACCGCGCCTACTACATCCTGCCGCCCGGCAACTATGGCGGACTGCCGGTCAACGACAACTCGCTCGACCAGCTGCCGCTGTACGACGGCCTCACCCCGTTGCGTGGCGACATCACCGACGCCGACATCGATGAACTCTTCCTCGCCGCCGACTTCGAACCGGTCGGCGACACCACCGAGGAGCCGACCGGCCGTCCCGGCACCACGATCCTCTACGACTCGTTCGGTGTCCCCCACATCACCGGTGAGACCCGAGAAGACCTCGCCTTCGGTGCCGGTTGGGTGACGGCCCGCGACCGGGCGCTGCTGCTCGAACTCGGCCGTGGCCCGTCACGCGTCGCCGTGGCCGATGTACCAGGCATCGATGCCTTCTCACTCGTCACGAGTGGCCAGGCGTTCATCCCGAGCGCGGCAACCGAGCAGCTCGTGACCGATCAGGTCGACTTGATCCGCGAGACCTACGGCGACGAAGGCGACGAGATCATCGCCGACGCACAGGCCTACGTCGACGGCGTCAACGCCTACCGCGAAGCGAACGCCGTCGTAGGCGAACCGTTCAACGTGAACGACGTGGTCGCCGTGACGGCGTTCATCGGCTCGATCTTCGGGGCCGGTGGTGGCGGTGAGGCCGGCAACGCCCAGTTCCTCTCGGAGCTGCAGGTCGCACTCGGCGACGAGCAGGGTCGGGCGGTGTGGGAGGACTTCATGCCGTACGACGACCCCGAGGCGCCCACCACCATCGAGGAACGGTTCGAGTACGGCACCTTCACCGGCGGCGACGTGACCGGTTCGGTCGTCATCGACGCCGGTTCCCTCGTGTCGCTCGACCCACGCGCGGGCGCTGCCAACGCACCCGAGGGCATCATGAGCACCGGTGCCGAGACGGGTATCTACGACGCAGCGGCCGGGCCACGGTCTCGTACTGCGTCGAACTGGTTGACGATCGATCCGGACGCGTCGGTGAACGACACAACACTCGCCGTGATGGGCCCGCAGCTCGGCTACTACTACCCCGAGATCGTGCAGCAGATCCACCTCAGCGGCCCCGGCATCGAAGCCCAGGGTGCCGCCGTGCCGGGTCTGGCCATGTACCTCCTTATCGGGCGCACCCAGGACTACGCATGGAGCTTGACGTCGGCGAGCCAGGACGTGCGTGACGTGTACGCCGAGATCCTGTGCGAACCCGACGGGTCGGCGCCGACGATCGAGTCGGAACACTACGAGTTCGACGGCGAGTGCATCGCGTTCGAGCAGTTCGACGCCGGCACGCTCGGCGGTGTCCCCATTGTGTACCCCACGTCGGTGCACGGCCCGGTCGTCGGCACGGCGACCTCCGAGGGCCGCCCGGTGGCGCTCACCATCAAGCGCTCGACGTTCGGTCGTGACGGCCTCAACCTCGCGGCGCTCAAGGACATGACCGAAGGCGACGCCGACACACCCGAGACCTTCTTCGAGTCAGCCGACAAGTTCGGCTTCACGTTCAACTGGGGCTACGCCAACCGTGAGGGCATCGCGTACTTCGCGTCGGGTCTCATGCCCGTGCGAGCGGAAGGTCTCGATCGTCGCCTCCCGACGCTCGGCACTGGTGAGTACGAGTGGCAGGGATTCCTCGAACAGGACGACAAGCCGCACACCGATGGCAGCCCCACCGGTCGCCTGCTCAACTGGAACAACCAGTCGGCACCCGGCTTCATGCACGGCGACGACAACCAGTACGGCTCGGTGCAGCGCGTCGAGAACTTCGACCAGTGGCCCGATCAGGTCGACCTGGCCGGCGTGGTCGGCGTGATGAACCGAGCCGCGACCGAGGACGTCCGCTCGACCGTGTGGCCCGTGATCAGCGACGTGCTCATCGGTGGAAACGCGCCATCGGATCTCGCGAAGCAGGCGGTTGCCCTCCTCGACGAATGGGTTGCCGACGATGCCCCACGCCTCGACGCCGACGACGACGGATTCGCCGACAGTCCCGGCCCGCTGCTGCTCGATCAGATCTTCGACGCAATCGATGCCGCGGTACGTGAACCGGTGCTCGGTGCCGCCATCACGGCAGGCGTCGATTTCCGCGGCATCGACAGCGCGAGCCTGATCGACAAGGACCTGCGCACCGTGCTCGGCGAACCGGTCGAGGGCGCGTTCAACGTCGCCTACTGCGGTGCCGGCGATCTCGACGCTTGCCGCGACTCGCTGTGGGCTGCGGTCGACGACGCCGTGGCAGCGCTCGCGGCGGAACGTGGCGCCGACATTCCGACGTGGCTCCCACCGGGGCAGCGTCTCACGTTCGCCCCGGGGTTGATCGACAACGACTTCCGGGCCACGAACCGGCCGACCTACCAGCAGCTCCTCGAGTTCGCCCCGCGCTGACCGCCGACGACGTCAGAGGCCCTTCCAGACCGGTGGACGTTTCTCGCGGAACGCTGCCGTGGCTTCGGCGGTGTCGCCGGTGGTCGTGCACATGATCTGCGTGCGGTTCTCCATGTCGAGGGCGTGACGCAGCGAGGGAGCATCGAGCGTCTGCCACATCGTCTCCTTGGTCATCCACGTCGCGAACGGTGCGTTCGCCCTGATCAGCCGGGCGGTGTCGAGTGCTCGCTCGACGACGGTGGCCGGTTCGACCACGTCGGTCACCAGCCCGATGCGCAGCGCTTCGTCGGCCTCGAAGATGCGGGCGGTCAACAACAGCTCCGCCGAGCGTGAGGCACCCACGAGCCGGGGAAGGAAGTAGCTCGTGCCCATGTCGCAGTTCGACACGCCGATCTTCAGGAACACCGCGCCGAACGTGGCGTCCGTGGAGGCGAACCGGATGTCGGTGGCCAGGCTCAGAGCGAATCCGCCACCGACGGCGGGACCGTTGACGGCCGAGATCCACGGCTTACGCGAACTATGGATTCGTTCGTGGAGCGAGGCCAGGTGGTCCTGCCACATGAACCCGCTCACCGTTCGCCCGAGTCCGGCGCTCCCCGGCGCCGTGCCCTGGTCCTGGAGATCGAGCCCAGCGGAGAAACCGCGCCCGGCACCGGTGACGATCACGGCACGCAGACTCGCGTCGAGGTCGACGGTGGTGACCACCTGGTGGAGTTCGGTGATCATCGTGGACGTCATCGCGTTGAGTCGATCGGGTCGATTCAGGGTGACCAGCGCGATGTCGTCGTCGACCTCGGTGACCTCGATGGTGTCGAAGGAGCCGGTGTCGAAGGAGCCGGTGTCGAAGGAGGTGGTGGGAAGCGCCATCCGACCATGATGGCAACACCTCGCAGGCGTCGACGATCTCGACGAGCGTGGTCAGATCCGAGCAGCGCGCAGGGTGGAGCGGCGCACCTTGCCGGCCTCGTCGCGTAGCGCTTCGTCGACGAACTCGATCGAACGAGGGAGCTTGTAGGTCGTGAGCCGTTCGGCGAGGAACGCGAGCAGCTCGGCCTCGGTGACCTCGTCGACGTCAGCTTGCACGATGGCATGGACATCGTTGCCGCGGTCGTCGTTCGGGAGTCCGATGACCGCGCACGAATGCACGGCCGCGTGTTCGCCGAGCGCTGCTTCGATCTCGGCCGGGTAGATGTTGGCGCCGCCGGACAGGATCATGTCCTGCACCCGGTCGCCGAGGTACAGGAAGCCGTCGGCGTCGAACCAACCCATGTCGCCGAGCGACTCCCAGCCGTCGCCCAACGTCTTGGCGTCGGCGCCGACGTAGCGATAGGTGGGCGTCTCGCGTGACGATCGCATCCACACCTCGCCCTGCTCGCCGACCGGCAGATCGTTGCCGTCGGGGTCGCAGATCTTCATCTCGCCCGAGCTGACGCGGCCGACGGACCCACGATGGGTGAGCCAGTCGGTGCCCGTGATGATCGTGGCGGCCTGCGCTTCGGTGCCGGCGTAGAGCTCGAAGATCCGCTCGGCGCCGAGCCAGTCGATCCATGCCTCTTTCAGCCACGGAGGGCACGGCTCGGCGAGATGCCAGACGACTCGCAGCGACGACAGGTCGAAGCCGAGACGGACCTCGTCGTCGAGACGCAGGATCCGCTTCATCATCGTCGGCACGAGATACACGACGTCGACGGAGTGACGTTCGATCGACGCCAACACGGTCTCCGCGTCGAAACGTGCGAGGACGACGACGTGGTTGCCCTGCAGCAGCGCTTGGCACGACCACACCGCGGGACCGTTGTGGTAGAGCGGCCCCGGGACGAGCATGCAGCCGCCCGGTGCGATGCCGAGCGGTGGGGTCGTCTCGGTGTCGAACAGCGCTGGGTCGCCCGACACGATCAGTTTGGGCAGGCCGGTCGACCCACCTGACGTCGGCGCTTTCCACGCGGGTGAGACTGCGTCGGGCAGCGCCCCGTCACTGAACTCGGGTGGCGGTTCGTGGCCGAGCGGGAGGTGCACGATCGATTCCGGGAGCTGGTCGAACGCCTCGTCGGGGGCACCGACGACCACGGTCGAGCCGGCGAGTTCCACGATGGCGGCGAGCTCGCGTCCGGGCAGTTTGGCCGAAACCGGTTGCGGGATCGCGCCCAGCTTCCAGCAGGCGACATAGGCCACGAACCAGTCGACCGAGTTGGGCACCGCGACGGTGACGAACGACCCGAGCCCGATGCCGTACGAGCGGAGTTCGTGAGCGAGCCGGTTGGAACGCGAGTCGAGTTCTGCCCGGGTCGACGTGACGCCGTTGCACGTCACTGCCGGCGCGTCGGGTTGTTCGTGGGCGAGTGCGCTCAGCCGAGCGGGAAAAGACAGGATCACGATGCAGGCCTCCTTTGCCGGTGGTTCACCATATTCATCCCACGACGCCAGCCGAGATCCGGACCTGGAAAACAACAACGAACATTAATTATCGAATCAAGTTTGCGGAATTGTAATTCCGGTATTAGGTTGCCCCGCCATGACATCGACCGTTGCGTTCACTGCTCTCCTCGCTCCACTGGCGTTCGGTGTGGTCGCGGCGATCGCTGCGGGCACCCGGAGCACCCGTCCCGTCAAGGTCGAGCGGGTGGGAATGTTCGCTGCCTGGCTCGGTGTGGCCGTGGCGGCCGGTGCCGGTGTGGCCGTTGCCGTGAACGGGCCCATCCAGACGCCCACGATCGGCACCGACGAACTCGGGCTGTCACTGCTGCTCGACCCACTGAGCACGATCATGCTCGGCATGATCGCCCTCCTCGGGGTCGTGATCTTCCGGTTCAGCTGTACCTACCTCGACGGCGATGCCCGCCACGGCGTGTTCCTGGGCCGCCTCGCTGCGACGGTGGCGGCGGTCGAGCTGCTCGTATTGTCGGGAAACCTCGTCGTGCTCCTGGTGGCCTGGCTGGCCACCAGCCTCGCCCTGCACCAGCTGCTCCTGTTCTATCCGGAGCGCCGAGGGGCGGTGATCGCGGCGCGAAAGAAGTACATCGCCGCCCGCATCGGAGACGTCTTCCTCATCGCTGCGGCGGTGCTGCTGTACCGCGAACTCGGCACGGGCAACCTGGCCCAGATCTTCGCCGAGGCGCCTGACGCGCTTGGCGGCGGCTGGTCGCTCGGACCGATCGAACTCGCCGCTTTGTGCCTGGTGGTCGCGGCCATCTTCAAGTCGGCACAGTTCCCCGCCCACGGCTGGCTCGTTGAGGTCATGGAGACCCCCACCCCGGTGTCCGCGCTGCTGCACGCCGGCATCCTCAACGCCGGACCGTTCCTGATCTTGCGCATGGCCTTCGTGGTCGACGGGGCAGCGCTGGCCACGGCACTGCTCATCGTGGTCGGCGGATTCACGGCGGTGTTCGCGTCGGTGGTCCTGCTCACACAGCCCTCGGTGAAGGTGGTCCTCGGCTACTCGAGCGCCGCCCACATGGGATTCATGCTGATGGTGTGCGGCCTCGGGGTGTTCCCCGCGGTGCTGCTGCACCTCGTCGCCCACTCCTTCTACAAGGCTCACGCATTCTTGTCGTCGGGCAGCGTGATCGACGAGGCGCGAGCTGCCAAGGTGGCCCTGCCCCGCCGGCTCGGCAGCCCGGTACGTGTCGTGGCCAGCTTGGGTGTTGCCGCTGGTCTGTACGTCGCCGTGGCGCTGGTGCTCGGCATCGGCCTCGACACCGAACCGATGCTGCTGGTGATCGGAGCGATCGTGGTGCTGGGCACCACGCAACTGGTGGCCCCAGCGCTCGACTCGGCCGGCCCCATTGCCGGCACCGTGCGCGCCGGCGCCCTCGCCCTCGGCGTCACGACGGCGTTCTTCTCACTCGAAGCGGGCGCCCACCACCTGCTCTACAACACGGTGCCCGACGACCTCGGCCGCAGCGGAATCCACATCGCGCTCGTGATCGGCGTGCTGATCGCCTTCGCCACGGTCATCTTGCTGCAGATCATGGAACCATCACGACCGAGATCCAGGCGACGGCGAACGTACGCGGTTCACATGCGCAACGGGCTGTACGTCAACGCGATCTTCGACCGGCTCGTCGGTTCGCTGCGCACGCAGGCGGAGCGGTCATGACGAGCACGATCGAGTCCCCTCCGCCAGCCGGCTTCGGGGCGTCCCTCTCGCCCGATGCCATCCGCGACGCCGTGCGGGCCACTTGTCAGCGCATCGCACCGCTGTGGCCCCTCGAGCGCTTCGTCGCCGTCAACCCGTACCTCGGGATGGCCGACCAACGCTTCGTCGACGCGGCGGCGCTGCTTGCCCGCACTGCCGGTGCTCGCGGCACCATGCCGACCTCCTACTACCTGACGGCCGTGGACGAGGGTCGCATCGACGAGGACGACCTCGCCGCCGCGCTCGCTGCTGTCACCCACCACGCTCCAGGCACGGCTCCGGACGTGGCCGGATTCCTGGCCGCCGCCCGTGCAGCGGGCGACGACGACTCCGGGATCGAACGCGTGCCCACGGTGGCCGCCGTCGCCACCGCCACGACCGGCAGGGACTGGTCTCGCCTGGCCACCGAGCGAGCGTCCACCTGGGCGGCGTCGTACTTCGACCAGGGCCAGGCGATGTGGCGTGCCGCTGACCGTTCGCTCCCGCTGTTCACGGCGTGGAAGGAGGAGGCCGAGGTCGACCGCACGCCCGAGGTGATGGGGCTGGCCGGGTTCCGGGCGATCGCACGGGAATTGCCGGACGACGCGCAGAGTGCGATCCAAGCCGCACTCGACGAACTCGGGGTGCCGGCCGAAGCGCTCGAGACCTACCTGCACGCGGTGCTGCTCGGTGTCGGCGGCTGGTCGGCCCACGCAGCGCGCCTCGTGTGGGATCAGGGCCTGCTCGGACACGACGACGACACACTCGAACAGTTCCTCGCCGTGCTGCTCGGTTGGGAGGTCGGCCTGCTCCGCTCGTTGGCGAGCCAGGGCGTGGCAACGGCGTGGCAGGAGGCGACGCTCCGCTACGAGCGCGCCGACGAACCAGCGGTGCCGGAAGCGCTGGCTCGACGTCTGGTGCTGCAGTACGCGTTCGACCGGGCCGAGCAGCTCCGCGTGGCGGCGCTGCTCTCCTCCCGGCCGAACCAGGCGCCGCCGGCAGCCGACGATCGCCCGCAGGTGCAGGCGGTGTTCTGCATCGACGTGCGCTCGGAGGTGTTCCGTCGGCATCTCGAGGCCGCAGGCGACGTCGACACCATCGGCTTCGCAGGGTTCTTCGGCTTCCCCGTGGAGTACGTGCCCATCGCTCACGACTCCAGCGAGGCCCAGCTCCCCGTGCTGCTGACCGCTGCACACACCGTCTACGAAACCGTGCCCGACGCCGCCCGCCAGGAGGAAGCAGTTGCGAAGCGGCGCCTGACCCACCACGTTCGGCGAGCCTGGAAATCGTTCAAGATGGGCGCCATCTCGTGTTTCAGCTTCGTCGGCCCGGTCGGGCTGATCTACCTGCCCAAGTTGTTCTCCGACTCCTACGGCTGGACTCGGCCGGTACCGAATCCCGAGGACGAGGGTCTGGCGGCCTGGGCCGTCGAGGCGAAGGGCCCCGGACTCCTGCTCGGTGAGGCGGACAACTCGAAGGTGCCGATCCCGCTCGACGACCGCATCCAGCTCGCCGAAGGAGCGCTGCGGGCCATGTCGCTGACCAACGGCTTCGCACCGCTCGTGCTCGTCTCCGGCCACGGCGCCACCACGGTGAACAATCCGTACGACACGGGTCTCGACTGCGGGGCCTGTGGAGGCCACACCGGCGAGGCCAACGCCCGCATCGCTGCGGCCGTGCTCGACGACCCCGAGGTGCGCGCGGCGCTCGCCGGTCGCGGCGTCGTCATCCCGGCCGACACCTGGTTCGTGGCCGGCCAGCACAACACCACCACCGACGAGGTCACGGTGTACGACCGCAGCCTCGTTCCGGCGACGCACACCGCGATGGTGTCCGAGCTCATCGAGCATCTGGCCGAGGCCGGGCGGCGCACGCGCGCCGAGCGGGCCGGTCGCCTCGGTATCGCGGAGGGCGCGTCGGTCGATCGAGCGGTGATGCGGCGGGCCAACGAGTGGGCCCAGGTGCGGCCCGAGTGGGGTCTGGCCGGTTGCCGGGCGTTCGTGGTCGCCCCCCGCTACCGCACGCACGGCCTCGACCTCGGCGGCCGCTCGTTCCTGCACTCCTACGACTGGCGCCAGGACGAGGGCTTCGGCGTACTCAATCTGATCATGACCGCACCAATGGTGGTGGCCAGTTGGATCAACCTGCAGTACTACGCGTCGACCGTCGACAACACCCTGTTCGGTTCGGGCAACAAGACACTCCACAACGTGGTGGGGCGGCTCGGGGTGCTCGAAGGCAATGCCGGCGACCTGCGCGTCGGGTTGCCGTGGCAGTCCGTGCACGATGGCGAGACGTTGCAGCACGAGCCCCTGCGACTGAACGTCGTCATCGAGGCCCCGATGAGCGCGATGAACGACGTGCTCGCAGCGAACCCCGGCGTACGTGACCTGTGCGACAACGACTGGGTGCACCTGCTGGCCATGGACGACGACGGCACCGTGTCGCACCGCTACGTGGGCGAGTTGCAGTGGGAGCCGATCGGGCCGGTGAACTGACGGCGCCCGACGCCGACATCGCGATCGGGCCCCTGATGCCGGCTGCAAGGCGGTGAGATTCGGGCCTCGGGATAGGGTTCGATCATCGTTGGAGTCCTCGTCGCCATCCCCGCGCTGCCGCTGCTCGCGGCACTGCTCATCCGGCTCGTCGGCTCGACACCCCGCACCGCTGCCCGACTGACGGTCGGCGCCAGTGGTGCAGCGTCGATCGGGGCGCTGGCGCTGCTGGTCTGGGTGGGCGTCGACGGCCCCGTCGATGCGGTGGTCACCGATTCCGACGGTGTGGCCATCGTCGGGCTGACGGCCGACCGGGTCGGTGCGATCCTCCTACTGCTCACCAGCGCCGTCGGGCTGATCGTGCAGTCGTTCGCCTCACGCTCGTTGCTCTGCGATCCGCGAGCCACACGATTCCACGTGCTCGCCGCCGTGCTCGCGGGCGCCACATCGCTCGTCGGCGTGGCCGCCACCGGCTCGGGGCTCCTCCTCGCCTGGGTCGCCACCAGCGTCACCCTGGTCGCGTTGCTCGGTCACAAGGCGCCGTGGCCTGCTGCCGTTCGCTCACAACGTCTCACCGCTCGCACCTTCCTCATCGGCGACTCGGCGCTGCTGCTCGGCATGGTCGTTGCGATCGTCACGGTCGGCGACATCGACCTGCGCAACGTCGGCTTCGACGCGGTGGCGCTCGACGCCGAGTCGATCGGGCCGCTCGGCGTGCTCACGCTCGTGGCGATCTGCCTCGTGGTCGCCGGCGTCGCTCGATCGGCACTCGTTCCGCTCCACGGCTGGCTGCCGTCGACGTTGGCTGCGCCCACGCCGGTGTCGGCGCTGCTGCACGCCGGGGTCGTCAATGGCGCCGGGGTGCTGCTGATCCGGTTTTCGCCGGTGTTCGCCTCGTCGGTGAGCGCCATGGCCCTCGCCTTCGCCCTCGGCGTCGCCACCGCGCTCTTCGCCACGGCGATCATGCTGGTGCGCACCGACGTGAAAGGCGCTCTGGTCTGGTCCACCTCTGGCCAGATGGGCTTCATGGTGGTGCAACTCGGCGTCGGGGCCTTCGCCGCGGCGCTGTTCCACATCGTCGGACACGCCCTGTACAAGGCAGCGATGTTCCTCGGCGCGGGTGGTGCCATCTCGGCTCACAGTCGCCAGACGCAACGACCTCACCTCGGCTACGCCGACGCAGCGACACTCACATCGACCACCACGCGCATCGCGATGGGCGTACTCGCACCGCTCGGAGCGTTCGCCCTCGCGTTGTGGATCATCGACCCGCACCTCACCGCAGCGGCCACCATCCTGATCGTGCTGTTCGGCACGCTGTCCGTCGGCCGCGCCGCGAACGGGTGGATGTCGGCGACGCCGTTCGCAGCGTGGCGCACCATCGCGGTCGCCATCGGCGGAGTTCTCGTGACGACGTTCGGCTACGTCGGCGGCATTGCACTGTTCGAAGGATTCATCGCCGACCTGGTTCCCTACGAGGTGCCCTCCGCAGTCGGCCCGGTCTGGGTGGTGGCAGTGCTCGCCGCGATCGGCACCGGCGTGCTCGTGGTCGCCTTCACGCCCGGGCCGCGAGGCGCTGCGTTGCGACGCAACGTGTACGGCTTGTTGCTGAGCACCAGTACCCCCGTCACGACCAAGCCGAGTTCGAGCACGCTGCCCCAGACCACGAACTCACCCGACAACACCGCCGAACTCGCCACGGCAGGAGACCACGGATGACGATCGCCGCCGCCGCCGCCGCCGCCACCACCGCTGCCACGACCGCCGCCGCATCGCCGACCGCGCTGGCTGCCAGCGACCGTGGCCGATTGGTCGCCGACGTGTCCAAGGCCGGATCGACAGCTGCGCCGTATTGGCCGCTGACAGCATTCGTTGCGGTCAACCCGCTCGGTGGGCTCGCCCATCTCCCGTTCGGCGAAGCGACGTCGGCCGCCCGCCACTGGTTCGGGGCCCGTACGCACCTGCCGCTCGCCGCCTCTCGCGCCGAGTACGAGCGCGGCGCGGTCACCGAGGCCGACCTCGATCGAGCCATTGCCCGGTATCTCCCGTCGCTGGCGGGTCGGCCAGCCCTCGAAATCGCTGGCGTGCGCGTGGACCCGATCGAGATGGTGCGCTGGGACCTGGTTCACGGACCGGTCACCCAGCCACTGCCACCTCGCCACGGCGGTGCGACGGCTCGGGCCCTCGACGAGATCATGATGGGATGGTGCGCGGCGTTCGTCGACGAGACCCACACGCCCTGGCCGATGCCCGATCGCGACCTCGGCTTCTACCGGTCGTGGCGCGCCGTGGCCGGTGCCGACCGCCGCCTCGCCACCGTGATCGGACGTGACGCGCGCGCCCGCCTCGCTGCGCTCCCCGACGATCCCGCAGAACTGCTCGCCCTCGCCCTCGGCGCTCGGAGCGTGACCGATGACGGCCGTGTCGATGCGCTGCGTACCTGGATCCTGCGCACCCCCGGCTGGGCAGGGCTCGCACGGTGGAGCGACCAGTGGGCGCCAGCCGACCGGGCCGGGGTGCGGCTGCGCATGCTCGACCTCGCTGCCGTGCGCGCCGCGATGGACCACCTCGCGCCGGAACATCTCGACCTGTCGGGTCCCGATGCCGGGTATTCGCCAGAGACGGTGGATATAGCGGCGAGGGTCGACGCGGTCGTTGCCTCGTTCGACGGCGAAGCCCGACGACATGCGATTGCCGATCTGCTCACTGAGGTCGCCGAGAGCGATCGAGTCGCGATGTGGCTGTTGGCGCACGAAGGGAATTTCCGTGACCGCCTGCTGTCACGCCTGACCGGATCGGTGGTGGCGCCCGTCGTTACGACGACGCGTCCGCCAGCGCAACTCGTGTTCTGTATCGATGTCCGCTCGGAGGGATTCCGGCGCCAGCTCGAAGCGCTCGGTTCCTACGACACCTACGGTTTTGCTGGGTTCTTCGGTGTGCCGGTTCGCTGGCGTCCGCTCGGATCCGACGTGGCTCAGGCCCGCTGTCCGGTGCTGGTGTCGCCACGCCACGAGATCGCCGAAGTCGCCGTCGACGACGACGCCGGCTACCTGTCGACCTGCTCGGCCACCGCTGGCTTGCACGATGCGTTCTACGCCGCCAAGGGCGGTATCGCGTCGCCGTTCGCGCTGGCCGAGTCGGCTGGCTGGTTTGCCGGGCCCATCGCTGCCGTCCGCACACTCGCGCCGGCCCGCACGTCGCTCGACACCACCGCGGCTGGCACGAGCAAGCGGCCGTGGTGGAAGCCGTTCATGGCCGTGCCGCGCACTGCACCGGTCGTCGACGACCTCGCCGGTGCGGATCTGCAGTCAGGGCTGTCGCTGGAGGAACGCACGCTGTTCGCCGAAGCGATCGTGGCCACGATCGGCATGGCCGAGTTCGCGTCCGTCGTGGTGCTGTGCGGCCACGGCAGCGTCACCGCCAACAACCCGCACGCGTCGTCGCTCGATTGCGGCGCCTGCGGCGGAGCGCCCGGCGGTGCCAGCGCCCGGATCGCTGCCGCGATCCTCAACGACGCCGAGGTGCGCGCCGGGCTCGTCGAGCGCGGCATCACGATTTCCGACGACACGTGGTTCGTCGCTGCCGAACACGACACGACCGCCGACCTCGTGCGGGTCTTCGACCACGACATCATCCCGGCAGCCACGCGACCGCTGGTCGACACGTTGCAGCGCGACCTCGACACCGCCGGTGAGCGCAATGCACTCGACCGGGCGCAACGACTCCCGGGCAGTGCGGCCCGGGTACGCGACCGCGGGCGTGACTGGGCCCAGGTTCGGCCCGAATGGGGCCTTGCCGGCAACGGCGCATTCATCATCGGGCCCCGGTCGATGACCGCCGAACACGATCTGCGTGGCCGGTCGTTCCTGCACAGCTATGTCGCCGAACGCGACCCGGATGGCGTGGCCCTCGAGACCATCATGACGGCGCCGCTCGTGGTGGCGCAGTGGATCTCGTCGCAGTACTACTTCTCGACGGTCGAGCCGGACATCTTCGGTGCCGGCGACAAGATGTTGCACAACCCGGTCGGCGGTGTCGGCGTGGTCGTGGGCCAGTCGGGTGACCTCGCCGTGGGTCTGCCGATGCAATCGGTGATGCTCGGCGAACAGCGAGCCCACGATCCGTTGCGGCTCCTCGCCGTGATCCAGGCACCGCTCGACCGGATCGAGGACATCATCGTGCGTAACGGCGGTCTCCGTCAGCTGGTCGACGGCGAGTGGATCCACGTCGTTGCTCGTGCCAGCGAGAACGATGCCTGGTCGTTGCGCACACCCAGCGGCGGCTGGGAACCATGGCATCTTGCTGACGCCTCGATGGCCGAACACCGCGCAGCGCTCTCACACACCGACCTCTCGACCCCACTCTCGATCTGAACGGAGACCCGATGACCACCTGGACCGACCTTCCCATCATGGCCAAGATCGAAGTCGTCATCGACGGCGACGACGTGCCCGCCATGCGCGACCTCTTCCTCGAACTCGGCGCCACCGGCTACACCGCGGTGACCGGGCTCTCCGGCTTCGGCCACGGCGGCCACCATCACGGGCGGCTGCTGTTCAATGACCGTGCGAGCCAGTCGATGCTGATCACCGTGGTGCCGATCGAGAAGGCCGAGGGCCTCATCGCCGGCATCCGGCGGCTGCTCGAAGGTCGCAGCGGGGTGTTCTTCGTCAGCGAAACTCATGTGAGTCGACCTGACTACTTCACCTGAGCGCGTGCGAGACTGATGCGGTGCACACCGATATCGACACCGACGCCGTCAACCCGGTCCTCAACGAGATCATGAAAGCGGAGCTGTCCGGGGTCGTCCGGTACACGCACTACTCGCTGGTGATCACCGGCCCCAACCGGTTGCCGCTGGTCGGCTTCATGAAAGCTCAGGCCGCCGAGTCGCTGATCCACGCTCAGCAGGCCGGCGAGATCCTCACCGGCCTCGGAGGTCACCCCGATCAGGGCATCGCTCCGATCGAGGAATCGCACGACCACGCGATCGATGTCATCTTGCGCGAGTCGATCGGCCACGAACGTCGTTCACTCGATCTCTACCGGCAACTCCTCGGCCTGACCGAGGGTTCCTCGATCTATCTCGAAGAGTTCGCCCGTGGTCAGATCGGCCAGGAGGAACTCCACGTGATCGAGATGAACAAGTTGCTGCGCGACTACTCGATCGCCTGAGCGGGCAGTCCGTCATCCATGGTGAAGCGACCTGATGTCGGGCTCTGCACCGGCAAGGACTGCCGCAAGGCCGACGGCTTCCGCACGGTCGAACGTGAACTTCGCCGAGCGTGCGAGGTACGAGAGTTGTCGTGTCTCGACGTGTGCGACGGCCCGGTGGTGGTGCTCGACGTGCGCAGCGACGCTGCCGTGGTGATCGAGCGGGTCCGCACTCGGGCGCTGGTGCTGGAGCTGATCGCTCACGCGACCGACGGCGCCGAGTTGTCGGGCCGCCTGCGCAAACGGGTGCTGTCCGGCTCGAAGCGAGCCAAAGCCCGCCGCCGCATCGCCCGCGCTCACTGATCGTCGCGGGTGATGGTGATTCTCCGGTGAGAGGAGGCGCCGAGCGGTGAGCGAACACACCAGATCTGCGGTTCGCTCATCACTCGGTCGTGGGGCCGAGGGCCGACCCGTCCGCCCGCAGGAGCGTCGATGCCTACTCATCTCACATGTGAGATACGGTCGACGCATGTCAGAGAGTGACCTCGGCACGATGGGAGCGATGATCCGGGAGGCCCGTGAAGAACGGGGCTGGACGCAGACGCAACTGGCGTCGGCACTCGACACCAGCCAGAGCGCGGTGAATCGGATCGAACGCGGCGGGCAGAACCTCAGCTTGAAGATGATCGGCCGGATCGCCGAGGCGCTCGACAGCACGCTGCTGACCATCGGGCCAACAGGTCCGATCAACCTTCGCGTGGTCGGCGACCAACGACTCAGCGGCCACATCGACGTCAAGACGAGCAAGAACGCGAGCGTCGCGCTGCTCTGCGCGAGCCTGCTCAACAAGGGTCGCACCACGCTGCGTGGCGTGGCTCGTATCGAGGAGGTCAACCGCATCCTCGAAGTGCTGGCGAGCATCGGTGTGTCGTGGCGATGGATCGAGGGCACCAACGACCTCGAGATCACGCAACCCGATTCGCTCGATCTGGCGAGCATCGACGTGGATGCCGCACTGATGACTCGCAGCATCATCCTGCTCCTCGGCCCTCTGTCGCACGACCACCGGGCGTTCAGCCTCCCGCATGCGGGCGGCTGTCATCTCGGCATCCGCACCGTGCAGCCACACCTCATCGCCGTCCGCCCGTTCGGCATCGACGTCGTGACCACCGACGGGTTCTACGACATCACCTCGACGGGTCTCGATGTTCCTACGCGTCCGATCGTGTTGACCGAACGCGGCGACACCGTCACCGAGAACGCCTTGCTCGTAGCGGCGCGTCTTGCCGGTACGACGATCATCCGCAATGCCAGCTCGAACTACATGGTGCAGGACCTGTGCTTCTTCCTCCGTCAACTCGGCGTCGTCATCGAGGGCGTTGGAACCACCACGCTCACGGTCACCGGGCGCACCGAGATCGACGTCGACGTCGACTACTCACCGTCGGAGGATCCGATCGAGGCGATGACGCTGCTCACGGCCGGCATCGTCACCGGCTCGGTCCTCACGGTGCGGCGGGTACCGATCGAGTTCCTCGAGATCGAACTCGCCACGCTCGACGAGATGGGCCAACGCGTCGACGTGTCGAGCGAGTACCCGGCGGCGAACGACAACACCCGGCTCGTCGACGTCACCACTCATCCATCGGAACTGATCGCGCCGATCGACAAGATCCACCCACTCCCGTTTCCCGGGCTCAACATCGACAACCTGCCGTTCTTCGCCGTGATCGCCGCGATGGCCGACGGTTCCACGATCGTGCACGACTGGGTGTACGAGAATCGGGCGATCTATCTCACCGATCTCGCCAAGCTCGGTGCCGACGTCCGGCTGCTCGATCCCCATCGACTGGCCGTGCAGGGTCCCACCAAGTGGCGCGCCGCCGAACTGATGTGTCCGCCGGCGTTGCGCCCAGCGGTGGTGATGTTGCTGGCGATGATCGCCACGCCGGGCACGTCGGTGCTGCGCAACATCTACGCGATCAACCGCGGCCACGACGACCTGCCCGACCGTCTCAACTCGGTCGGCGCCAACATCGAAGTGTTCCGCGGCGGCTGACGCACGGGTGCGCCTGGCGGCGGCTCAGGCGGCGCGGATGATGTGGAACGGCCGGGATCACGCTGGGTGACGCCGACGTGATGTACTCGCCGAACTGCGGCATCAGGTCGGCCTGAGAGCGCAGCGTTGCCTGACCGTCGTCTTCGGGCATCTCGATGACGTCGGCGGTGCTCACCGGATTTGGCGCCGATGGTGCAGAGGATGACCAGCGGTGCGTCACCGAATTGTGCGGCCTTTTCGCCGCTGGCGCGGAACTCGGCGACGGTCCGGGCGTTCCAATCGTTCATTCGCCCGACTGACTGCTGGTTCACTGTGCCCATGCAAGAAAATTAGAATGTAATCATGTAATTATGACTAGGGTCATCGACATGACAACGACAACATCGACCATCACTGCCTGGTTCGCCGGCCGCCTCCCCGATGTCTGGACGACCATCCCGGCAGGCGTCACCGCCGATCGCGACGAGATCACGATCATGCTCACCGTGTCCGAGCCCGAACTCGACGGCGACGCCACGGACGCCGACCGCGCCGAAGCGCTGGCAGGACGCGTCGTCGGCTTTCGCGAGGAGACCCGCGAGGCTCGCATGCAGATCGCCCGCGAGGCCGAGCACCGCTTCGATCGAAAGGTCGCATGGGGCGTGGTCGTCGGTGATCGCAGCGAATTGTTCACCCATCTCGCCGTGCCGGTGATGACCCGCCTGCGTCAGCCGGAGCGGATGGTGCTCGACACGCTGGTTTCCGCCAACGTCGCCCGGTCGCGAGCGGATGCTCTCGCGTGGTGTGTTCGTCTCGTCGGTGAGCACACCGGCGACTGGCTGACCGAGCTACGTGACGCGATGCAGGCCGTCGATCGACTTCGAGCCGAGGGCCCGACCACCTGATCAGTCGATGAGAACCGACTTGGCGGCGCGCACCACCCGCAGATCGGGTTCGCCGACGACGTCGTGATCCTTGTGCTCGTAGTCGAGCGAGTGCAGCACGCTGCGGATCGCACCGAGCCGGGCGCGCTTCTTCTCGTTCGAGTTCACGATCGTCCACGGCGCCACCAACGTGTCCGTCGCCAGGAGCATCTCGTTGCGAGCCTTGGTGTAATCGTCGTACTTCTTCACGCTCACAGCGTCGATCGGCGACAGTTTCCACTGCTTGAGTGGATCGTCGCTGCGGTCGTCGAAGCGCTGCTTCTGGCGGGCCTTGGACACGGTGAACCAGAGCTTGAACAGGTGGATCCCGCTGCTGACGAGCGAGCGCTCGAAGTCGGGGACCTGGCGCAGGAACAACGCGTGCTCCTCGGGTGTACAGAAGCCGAGCACCTTCTCCACGCCGGCACGGTTGTACCAGGACCGGTCGAACATCACGATCTCGCCTGCCGAGGGGAGATGCGCAACGTATCGCTGGAAGTACCACTGGGTCTGCTCGACCTCGGTCGGTTTGGGTAGCGCCACCAGCGTGCCACCGCGAGGGTTGAGGTTCTCCCGGAACCGCTTGATCGCACCACCTTTCCCGGCGGCGTCTCGACCCTCGAACACGATCACGACACGCGCGCCGGTCTCTTTGATGTGGCGTTGCGCCTTGAGCAATTCGATCTGCAGTGCCTCGAGATCGCGCTCGTAGGCCTTCGTGCTGATCGAATCGTCGTAGGGCAGCTCGTCCTGCATCTCGTGGATCGTCTCGACCGCTTGCGGCTCATCCTTCTTACTCATAGTGATCCTGCGGGTACGTCGATGCGGCGCTCGAACACGAATTCGTATTCGAGATAGTCGTTGAGATGCTCGTTGCCGGGAAGCGGCGCGGTGAGCTGCGACGACTGCAGCAGCATCCAACCGTGGCGAATGGCGGCGACGCCGTTCGCGTACGGTGGCTTCGTGTCAGGGGGCGTCGGGCCCGCACCGTCGGTGCCGTCGTGGAACGCCCAACCAACCGTGCCCGAGTCGAGCGCCGATCCGTTCGCCCAGAGATACAGGACCTGCTGACGCAACGCCATCAGGACCCGACCAGCGCAGCGCGGCCTTCGAGCCGGGTGAGGTAGTGATCGACGTCGTAGGTGACATCGCCGGTGAGGTAGCGCCACAGCTTGGCCCGTTGCACCTGCTCGTTGCGGTAATCGGTGACGCTCATCCACGGGTGCATCGTGCGCAGGATCTGCGCCACGCTGTCGGGCAGCATCCGGGCGAACACGTGATCCGACGGCGGGTTCTGCAGTGCAGCCAGGTCGTCGGTGTTCCACAGCCGCACCTGTGCGACCGTGGGGTTGAGGCGCACCTTGTGCATCCAGCGGTCGCCGTCACCGGGGTTCGGTTGGCCGGCATGCCACAGCCCGTGATGGAACACGACCACCGTGCCCGCTGGCCCAGAGAACTGCTGCTCGCCGGCGATGTGCTGGTAGCGGTCGAGGCCCGACGATCGGACTCGTCGCAGATGACTGCCCGGCACGAACCGCGTGCCGCCTTCACCGGGAGCGACGTCGTGCGGATACCAGAACAACTGGACATCGAAGGTGGGGTCGGTCGAGTCGGTGATCGCGTCGACGTGCAACGGCTGGGTGTAGGCGGAGTGCGGCTGCAGGTGATGGGTGAAGTCGTGATCGAACGTGGGGTCCGCACCGACGAACGACTCGATGATCCCACGGATCTGCGGGAGCCGCAGGTACTCGCCGATCGCCGACGGCAGTGGATAGCACTCGTCGAGCGGGGTGCCGGTGTGCGGCGGCTTCAGGCCGTCGGGCCCGAAGCGTTCGAGCTCGAGGCGACGCATCTCGTCGATGCCACGCTCGTTGACGTCCGCCGGCACGATGGCCTCGAGCCGGATGAAGCCGTTGGCCACGAACGCGGCCATCTGCCGAGTCGTCAATCGATGATCAGTCCCCATCACGAGAGTGTGGCATCTCGATCGGGGTCAGACCCCGATCGAGATGTTCGTCAACACGATGCAGCTGACATACCCGGATCAGCTGGCGGCGGCTTCGTCTCGGGCGAGTCGCACTCGCACGCCGATGGCCGCGGTCACCTGGTAGCCGGCCAGATACCGGTCTTCTTCGTTCTCGCCACCCCAGTAGCCATATTCCAGATGCTCACGGGCGAACTGCCGACATGGCTGGCGTACCACACAGGTATCGCACAATTTCTGGGCTTTTGCCTCGCGCCGTTCTCGCGCCTGCGGGCGCTCGGCGACCCTGCCGAAGAAGAGCTCGAGGTGCCCCTGGCAGGCGGAGTACTCCTGCCAGTCGACGCCACGGGGAAGCGGTGTCTCGATCTCGGGCAATTCCATGGCACTCATGCGGGAGCTCCGTTGCGAAGTTCAACGGGCATCGGAGCGGTGGAGACGCTGGGGCCGATGCAGATGGTGGAGACGGCGGTCATCGGGGCATTCCTTTCGTGCGCTGTGGGCCCGGCGCCGACGGGGGGATCGACGCCGGGCCCATTTCAGGGAGAAGTCAGCTCGACGCGATCTCGCTGGCGTCTTTGGGGATCAGCACTTCGGGGTCCTCGTCGAGGGCCGGTCCGTAGCCATCGGCTTGGGACTTGGCAATGGCGATGGCGACCACCAAGAGACCGAACAGCGGCTTGGCGAGCACATCGGCGATCGAGTAGCCCATCTGGCGCACGACCTCGGCGGTGGCCTCGTTGTCGATCAGACTCGGAGCCATGTAGGCCAGCGGGTACACGCCCCACGTGGCGAGCACGATGTAGCGAAGAATGTCGACGAGCTTGCGAACCTGCGGGCTCTGACGATCGAGCGACTTTCCGAGTTCCACGAAGAGGACGTAGAGGATGTACAGGAACGGGATCGTGGAGGCAACGCCCCAGATCGTTCGTGCGGCCGAGTCGGGGTCGGCGAGCTCTCCGGGCCAACCGAGCAGGATCATCGCAACGGCAGCGGCGATGAGCCGCACGAGCAGGCTGCGCGTGGTGCTCTTGTTGAGCTTCAGCACGATGACGAGTTCAGCCAACAGCAGCGGAACGGTCAGCAACCAGTCGACGTATCGGTAGCCCTCGTTGAACGGCCGGCCATTCTGGACGTATTCGCCGCCGATGAACTCAAATGCACTCGAGAACGAATCGAAGATCCGGACGTAGTGGTAGAACGCGATCGCTACGACGAGCGTCGTCAGCGTGACCGCCATGCGATGTCGAGGCGCCACCTTGGACCTGACGAGCAGGAAGAAGAGGAATGACGCCCCCATACAGGCGATGACGAACGAAAACAGGTTGTAGATGATGTTGAACTGGTTCTCACTCAAAATGAGTTCCATGAATTGGCTCCTTACGGTTCGGGCTGCCTACTGCAACCGACAGACTGACTTTAGCCACGTTCAGCCGATATTAGCAAGACTTAGCATGAATATAAATCGCCCTGTACTGTAACCTGGTGGATGACGAGCCCTTGGATCTCCAGCGTGCAGCTGACGAACTCGGCGTCCACTACCAGACCGCCTACCGGTGGGTTCGAACCGGCAAGCTTCCCGCAGATCTCGTCGATGGCCGCTACCGGGTGTCTTTGGCCGACATCAGCGCGATGTCGGCCCGGCGCTCCACGCCGAAGGCTCCACCGCCACCATCGGCAAGTCGCCTCGATCGTGCAGCCGAACGCATGCACCGCGCCTTGGTGAACGGCGACGAAGCAACGGTTCGCAACATCGCCAGCGGTCTCATCGACGAAGGTGCGTTGATCGTCGATGTCATCCAGCACGTGCTGGCGCCACCGCTCGTGCGCATCGGCACCGATTGGCACGACGGCAATCTGACGATCTGGGTCGAGCACCGGGCGTCGGCCATCATCGAACGACTCCTGGGCGGCATCGTTCCGAACCCACGCGGTCGGCGGCGTGGCACCGTGATGGTGGCCGCGATCACCGGCGACCTGCACTCGCTGCCATCGTCGATGGCTGCGGTGGCGCTGCGAGAAGACAACTGGTGGGTCGAGCACCTCGGCGCGAACATGCCCCCCGACGAACTCGTCCGCTTCTGCGAGGAACATCCCGTGGACGTGGCCGTGATCTCCTCGACCAATCCCGACACGACGAACCTCGCCGCTGAAACTGCCGATCGCCTACGCGCTGCGGGAGTCGGCGTGGTGCTCGGTGGCCCGGGTCGCACGCTCGACGACCTGATCGAGCAAACCCGGGCAGCTGCGAGTTCGGCCACCCGGGAGACCTGACCGACCATCAGTCTGATGACGACAGGGGCCAGACCCGCGATGTAATCAGTTGGCCTGGGTGCCGACCTTGAGGTCGCGGAACGGCACGCCACGCTCGACCGACGGTTCGCGGGGAAGGCCCAACACGCGATCGCCGATGATGTTGCGCTGGATCTCGTCGGTGCCGCCGGCGATGCTCGACTGGAAGCTGTTGAGCACGATGCGCTGCAATTCGGCGCCGCTCTCGTCGTCGGGATCCCAGGCGATCGAGCCGGGACCGGCGAACTCGAGCGCCATCTCACGAAACTTCCACGCGATGTTCGAGCCGAACAGCTTGCCGAGCGAACCGCCGGGGCCGGGCGTCTTGCCGGCCTTCATCTCGTCGCGGGTCTTCATCGCCACGAGCGACTTGCAGGTCTCCATTGACCAGATCTTCATCATCTGATCGCGCACCACCGGGTTGCTGATCTGGCCGGTCGACTCGGCGGCCTTGCGGAGCATCTTGAAGTTCGGCTGGTTGATCTTGCCGGCGCCGGCGCCGCCGATGGCGACACGCTCGTACATCAACATCGCCGTGGCGAGGTTCCAGCCGTTGTTGAGATCGCCGACCAGCCAGTCCTTCGGGATGCGGGCGTCGCTCATGAACACTTCGTTGAAATGCGAGCCACCGTCGATCTGGTGGATCGGACGGATCTCGACACCCTGGCCGCGCATGTCGAGGATGAACATCGAGATGCCGGCGTGCTTCACCTGATCGGGATCGGTACGAGCCACCACCAAGCCGTAGTCGCTCTTGTGGGCGAGGGTGGTCCACACCTTCTGGCCGTTGAGGACCCATTCGTCGCCGTCGAGTTCGGCCTTGGTCTGCAAGCTGGCCACGTCGGAGCCGGCGCCGGGCTCGGAGAACATCTGGCACCACATGGTCTTGCCCGAGATGTTGTCGGCGAGGAAGCGCTCCTTCTGCTCGTGTGTGCCGTACTCGGCCAGCATCGGCAGGCACATGCCGTGGCTGATGATGAACTCTCCGTCGGGCATCGGATAGTTGCCCTTGACCTCACGCCAGATCTTCTCGTGGGCGAGGGTGAGGCCGCCGCCCCCGTACTCGGCGGCCACCGGCAGTCCGGCGAGGCCGGCTCCGGCTGCGGCAGCGAGGAATGCCTTCTGGTCGTCGAGGTTCGCAGCCGGCTTGGTGCCGTACTGCTCCATGAAGTCGGTGCACTTCTGGCGGAACTCGGCGGCCTCGGTGTCGGTCAATCCGGTGGTGGCGGTGTCGGTCATGTCATGTCCTCCAAGACGAGTGCTCCGAACCGTGTGCGCGAAGCGGGAAACCAGCAACAGTTGCAATACTGTATGGCAACGTACAGTATGTTTCCACACGTGTCGCCTCGAACTGTCACACCGTGCCGGGCCTGATGTGACACTTGCAGCCTGAAACCATGAGCAACCTCACCACCCACGAACTCGATTCGCCGCCCTGGCTCCGTGTGGAGTCCACGCTGATGGCCACCGCGCGTCTCGTGCGGGTGGCGTACGACACCCGGCTCGCGCCGCTCGACCTCAACCTCACGCAGGCGTCGCTCCTCGGCTACGTCAACGAGTTCGGTGCCACCACCCAGACCGACCTCGCCGACCACCTCGGCATCGGTCGCGCCGCCATCGGCTCGGTCATCGATCGGCTGCAAGCTCGTGGGCTCGTCGAACGCCAACCGAAGCCCGACGATCGCCGGGTGTGGCTCGTCGCCATCACCGCGGCCGGCGAAACCCTCGCGGAGCAGATCAACGAGGTCGATCAGGTGCTGCGCGCCGAACTCCGCCACGGCCTCGGGCGCGAGGAACGCCAAGCCCTCGCCTGGGTGATGACCCGCCTGCAACAGAACCTGGCGACCGCGATCGCCAAGACCCCCGAAGCGCCCGAGCGATGAGCCAAATCCCCGCATCTGGTGGTTTCGCTCATCACCCACGCTCCAACCCACCACAGCTCGTCCATGCGGTGAGCGATACCCCAGCATTTGGTGGTCTCGCTCATCGCTTCGTCGTCTCAACCAACACCACAGGAGAAAACCAATGACCGAAGCAGTGATCGTCGACGCCATCCGCACACCGGGCGGCAAGCGCAACGGCAAGCTCAAGGACCAGCACCCCGCCGCCCTCGCCGCTCTGGTGCTCAAGGCGCTGCAGGAGCGCAACAATCTCGACCCCGCCATGGTCGACGACGTGATCATGGGCTGCGTGATGCAGGTTGGTGAGCAGTCGCTCAACATCGGACGCAACGCCGTCCTCGCTGCCGGCTGGCCCGAAGAGGTCCCGTCGACCACGGTCGATCGCCAGTGCGGTTCCAGCCAACAGTCGATGCACTTCGCGGCGCAGGGCGTGATGGCCGGCGCGTACGACGTCGTCGTCGCCGCCGGTGTCGAAGTGATGACCCGTACGCCGATGGGCGCCTCGATCGTGCAGGGCATGGGCTTCCCGTTCCCGCAGGAGCAGCTCGACCGCTACTCCGAGACCGGCCTCCCTCCGCAGGGCATCGGCGCCGACATGATCGCCGCCGAGTACGGCATCACCCGTGAGGACCTCGACGCGTTCGGCGCCCAGAGCCAGCAGCGCGCCGCCATCGCCCGCGACGAAGGTCGCTTCGAGAACGAGATCATCCCGATCGAGGTCGAGATCGACGGCCAGACCGAGATGATGACCGCCGACGAAGGCATCCGCGAAGGCACCACCGCCGAGACCCTCGCCAAGCTGAAGCCCGCCTTCAAGGAAGACGGCGTGATCACCGCCGGCAACTCCTCGCAGATCTCCGACGGTGCGTCTGCCGTACTGATCATGAGTAAGGAGAAGGCCGAGGAGCTCGGCATGAAGCCTCGCGCCCGTTTCCACGCGTTCGCGGTGACCGGTACCGATCCGGTCACGATGCTCAAGGGTCCGATCCCGGCCACGAAGAAGATCCTCGAGAAGGCCGGAATGACCATCGACGACATCGACCTGTTCGAGATCAACGAAGCCTTCGCCTCGGTCGTGCTCGCGTGGCAGAAGGAGACCGGCGCCGACATGAGCAAGGTCAACGTCAACGGCGGAGCAATTGCCCTCGGTCACCCGCTGGGGTCGTCCGGCACCAAGCTCATGGCGACGCTGCTCAACGAGCTCGAGCGCACCGGTGGCCGTTTCGGCATGCAGGTGATGTGTGAGGGCGGCGGCATGGCCAACGCCACCATCATCGAACGTCTCGACTGACCGTCGAAAACCCCAACCCCAATTGTGTGCGGATCCGGTCGCTGGGCGGCCGGATCCGCGCATTTTTCGGTTCGTGCGGTCGGGTACGGTCGTCCCATGGCGAACGACACCCAGATTCCGCTCGAAGTGCTCCGGGTTGCCAGCACGAGCGGGTCGGTTCGCGTGCAGGCCGTCGCCGGCCTCGGCGAGGTATCGGTCGACGGTGCGGCGGTCGTGGTCGAGGGCTCCGGGGCAATGGTCACCGCTACGAGCTCGCGCGTCGCGGTGCGCGTGCCCGAAGGGCTGGATCTGCTGATCGGGACGTCGTCGGGTCGGGTCGAGGTGCTCGGCAGCGTCGGGTCGGTCGCCGTGGTCACGACCTCGGGCAAGGTGTCGGTCGACGAGGCGATGGCGGTGGACATCCGCACGAGATCTGGCAAGGTCGACATCGATGCCGTGGCCGGCGAGTGTCGGATCATCGGGGGAAGCGGTGGGGTCATCGTGGGTCGATGTGGACCGGCTCATGTGACCACCGACAGCGGGCGGATCACGCTGCGAGATGTGAACGGAGCGGTCCACGCTCACTGTGCGAGCGGCAGGATCGACATCACGATGGCGACGGCCAGCGATGTCGTCGCCGAGACCGTGTCGGGGCGGATCTCGATCGCCATGCCCACCGGTACGAAGGTGCGCGTCGACACATCGACTATCGCAGCGGTGGGGGCGAACGGCGAGTGCGACTGCGTCGTGACCGCTCGGTCGGGTAGCGGCCGAGTCGTCGTCGGATGAGCGCAGTCGTCCCTATCGCAGTCGTCCCTATCGCAGACATGGCAGCCATCGTGTTCACCGATCTCGTCGGCTTCACGGCGTACACCGACGTCCACGGCGATCGAGCGGCGCTGGATGTGCTCGATCGCCAGTCGAGCCTCGTGCACGACCAACTCTCCGGACAAGGCCGCATCGTCAAGGAGCTCGGCGACGGGTTGATGCTGTGGTTCGAGGACGGGCCCGCTGGTCTGACGGTGGCGCGCAACATCCTGGCCTCGGTGTGTGCGGCGCGTGATCATGACGAGTTCCCACTCGCCGTGCGCATGGGCATGCACGTCGGCGACGTGATCGAGCGGGGTGCCGACTTCGTCGGCCAGACCGTCAACATCGCCTCGCGGGTGGCCGACCTTGCCGGGCCGGGTGAGCTACTGGTGACCGAGCAGGTTGTGCGGTCACTCGACGAGAACGGGCAGACCGCAGCGTTCCGACCGGTGGGTCCGACCAGGGTGAAAGGTGTCGGCGCACCGGTCTGGCTCCATCGATTGGCGACCTGAGCGGTGAGGATCCGTTGCTCCGAGCCCGGCGTTCGCTCCGAATTTCGGGTTGGACCGGGGCTCGCGGGCAGACTGCTGGGATGTCTCGCCGCAGCATCGTGATCGACACCGACACCGCATCCGACGATGCGATCGCACTTGTGCTTGCCGTGCGTGAACCGTCGGTCGACGTGCGCGCCGTCACGGTGGTGGCCGGCAACGTGCCGCTCGATCTCGCTGTGCGCAACGCGATCGTCACGCTCGACCTCGCCGGTGGTGCCGACATCCCACTGCACGCCGGTCGTGATCGGCCGCTGACCCGGCCGCTCGACACCGCACAGTTCGTGCACGGCCAGGACGGCATGGGCGGCGCACCGCTGCCGGAACCCTCCCGTGCGGCCACGTCCACCGACGCCGTCGGCGTGCTCCTCGAGATCGCGGCGAACGAGCCCGGCCAGCACGACCTCGTCACGCTCGGCCCGCTCACCAACATCGCCGCAGCGCTCGAACGCGACCCCGAACTGCTCACGAAGTTCGGGCACACCTATCTGATGGCCGGCTCGCCGGACGGTGTCGGCAACGTCGACGCGCTCGGCGAGTACAACGTGTGGGCCGACCCGGAAGCGGCCACAGCGGTGTTCGCAGCCCCGGGCGCGAAGACGATGATCGGCTGGAACATCTCCCGAAAATTCGCCGTGATGACCGACTCCGAGCAGGCCGCATTGGCCGCCATCGGCCCGTTGGGCAAGTTCGCGATCGACATCAACGGCGACGTCGAGCAGTACTGCCTCGACACGGGCCTGGCCGGATTCGACCTCCCCGATCCGATCGCGATGGCCGTAGCACTCGACGACTCGATCATCACCGAGGCCACCGACGAATGGCTCGTCGTCGGCCTCGACGGCCCGACCCGTGGGTGCACGATTCCCGACCGTCGCTTCGGCCGTCCCGCTCCGAACATCCGTGTGCTCTGGTCGGTCGACGAAGCCGCTTTCAAGCAACGTCTCCTGACCGCCTGCACCCCCTGACAACCACGTTTGCGTTGCATTTCGGGTGGACCGCCCCACCCAGATTGCAACGCAAACGGGGGTTTCAGACGATGCGGCGCTCGTTGGCCCAGGCGGTGAGCTGGTGCCGGTTCGAGAGTTGCAGCTTGCGCAGCACCGACGACACATGGCTCTCGATCGTCTTCACCGAGAGGTGGAGCCGGGTGCCCACCTCTCGGTAGGTGTAGCCGCGAGCGATGAGGCGGAGCACTTCCTGTTCGCGTTCGGTGAGCTGATCGAGTTCTGGATCGCTCGGCACCGGCACGTCACCGGCGAACGCATCGAGCACGAAGCCCGCCAGCCGGGGCGAGAACACGGCGTCACCGGCGTGGACGCGCTGGATGGCGTCGACCAGTTCGTCGATCGTGATCGTCTTCGTGACGTATCCGCGCGCCCCGGCGCGCACGACGGCGATCACGTCCTCGGCGGCGTCGGACACCGACAGCGCGAGGAACCGGGTGTCGAGTTCGTCGTCGCGTAGACCTCGGATCACGGTGTCGCCGCCACCTCCGGGCAGGTGCACGTCGAGCAGCACCATGTCGGGCCGCAGCGATCGGATCACCTCGATCGCCTCGTCGCGATCGGCCGCCTCGCCGACCACGTCGATCGACGGGCCGTCACCCGAATCGACGTCGGCCAACTCACGCCGCACACCGGAGCGGAACAGTGCATGGTCCTCGACCAGCACCACCCGGATGTTGGCGGGTGTGGCTGTCATCCCCGCCTCCTCGGGATGCGGACCTCGACTTCGGTACCGACACCGACGTTCGACTCGACGGTGGCCGTGCCCCCGACGCGCTGCACGCGACCGACGATCGAGTCGTTGATGCCATGTCGATCCACCGGAATCGTTGACAGGTCGAAGCCGCGCCCGGTGTCGCGCACGAAGCCGGTCAGTTCCGCGTCGTCGGCCTCGACGAACACGTCGATGCGATCGACATCGGCGTGGCGGGCCGCGTTGGCGATCGCTTCTCGCAGCGCCGCGATGAGCGTGCGGGCCTCGTCGTCGAGGGGTTGATCGCCGACGACGACCGCTTCGATCCGCACGTCGTGATCGGCTTCGAGATCTGTCGTGAGCGCACCGATGGCAGCGGCCAACGACAGCGGATCCCCGATCGGGGCGTCGCCGTACAGCCATGCCCGCAGTTAGCGTTCCTGGCGGCGGGCGAGGTTGGCCATGCGACGCGGGTCGTCGCTGCGCTGGATGAGCACGAGCGACTGCAACACCGAGTCGTGCAGGTGTGCCGACACCCGAGCGAGTTCGTCCTCACGGATGCGCATCGATCGCTCCTCGTCGAGATCGCGCAAGATGCGGCCGAGGGCGGGTGCACCGAACATCGCCAGCCCTCCGAGCACGACGGCGATCGCGCTGAGTGACGCCCCGACACTGCCGAGCCCGCCGGTGAGGTTGATGAGCGAGGCGACGCCGGCGATCAGCAGCGCCACACCGGCAGTCAGCCGGACGACCGGCTGGATGAGTGGATGACGCCGGTCGGCTGACCGGCTCGTCCGCGACCACGCGATGGCCACGCCGAGGGCGACTGCGGCGGCCGGCAGCATGATCGGATCGCCCGGCCACACGCCGAGGTGGCGGGCTCCGATGAGCAGGGCGGCAGTGCCGGTGGCGACCGCGAGATCACGCCGGTGATCGTGTCGGTGATCGCCGGCCGCTGGATCCGTGGATGCCGCGGAGTCGGGCGGGTCGGACACCACGAACATCACTGCGTAGACCACGGCACCGAGACCGGCGACGAACGTGAGCAGGGCAAGCGCCACCCGCACCACGGTGGGGTCGATGCCGTATGTGTCGGCCCAGCCACCGGCGGTGCCGGTGATCACCCGGTCGGAGCTGCGTGGCACCGTCGGGAGGCGGGACGTCGGGTCGAACACGTCGCCATGCTCGCACAGCGAGACCCTGATCGACATCGGGGATGACCCTGAATCGCTCGCAAACCGGCTGGCACCCATCAGGGTCGTATGGGGGTGATCCCCGATGGACGAGCGACGGTCGATTCCGTACGGTCGACCACATGAACGCACCCTCCGCGACGGACACCGATCCGGCCAGCCAGCACGACGCCGAAGAATCCCCGGCGGAGTCGCCGTTCGACGAGCCGACGGATCGCATCGTGCTCGGTGTCGCTGGCTATGTCGCCGATGGGCTCGGTGTCGATGCGCTGTGGGTGCGACTCGGTTTCGTGCTGCTCGGACTCGTCGGCGGCCTCGGCGTGGTGCTGTACCTCGCGCTGTGGTTGACGCTCTTCGGTCCCGACCGCACCGGGTTGCCATGGGTGCGGTTCATCGGCGGAGCGGTCGCGGTGGTCGGCGTGCCATGGCTGATCGCGCTGGCGGGGTTCCGCTTCGTCGACGGACCCGTCGCAGTGGTCGCCCTGCTGATCGGACTCACCCTGGCCCTGTGGCAACCGCGCAACGCACCGTCGGAGCGACCGTTGCCGTCGCGTGCAACCTGGCGAACCCTGCTGCCGCCTCCGACGGCGATGCCCGCTGACGTCGCCACGCCGATGGTTCCCGGCGACATCGCCGGCCACGAGGCCAACGAGTTCATCGGCGCCGCCCCGCCGGTCGAACCGTCGCCAGCGACCGTCCGCCGCCGACGAGTGCGTCGCCAGCGAACGCGTCGTGAACCATCGATGCTGGGTCGTCTCACGTTCGGTCTCGCGGTGATCGTGGCAGCGGTCGGCGCGCTGATCGATCTGTTCAACGGTGGCCGTCTCCACCCCGAGCAGTGGCTGGGCGCCGCCGCGCTCATCTGTGGTGTTGGCCTCCTCGTCGGCGCCATCCGGGGTCGGGCATGGTGGCTCGTCGTGCCGGCGCTGCTGTTCGCCGGCACCGGCTATGCCGCAGGGATCATGAGCCGCCTGGGGATCGACGCCATTGACGGCTTCGGCAACCAGTCGGTGTACGTGTCCGAGGAACGACCGGGCGGCACCGAAACGATCGAGCGGGCGTTCGGCACCGTGTGGATCTCGGTCGAGAGTGCTCCCGCCGGACTGTTGACGATCGACGCCACCGTGGCGATCGGTGGCATCGAGATGAGCGTCGCCGACAACGTGACGGTGGAGATCCGGGCCGACAGCGACCGCGGTCACCTCGTCGTCAACGGTGAGGTGGTGTCGGGAGGTACGAGTGCGCTCGGACCGGACGGCCCGCCACAGGTGATCGTCGACGCCCGCCTCGGAATCGGCGACGTCAACATATTCACCTACGACCCCGGCGATCGCCTTCTCGGTGAGGCAACGACCGACCTGCTCGGGGCCGGCCCGTTCGATCCGCTCGTGATCGAGCACCGGCAGGGGACAGAGATCGACGAAGGCGTCGGGCTGTCGGCCGATGGTTGGGTGGTGCTGGCGTACGGCGAGGGACTGCTGGATCCGAGCAACATGATGGTCGTTGGGGATGGTCAACCGGAGGGCCCGACTGCGATGTCGATCCTTACCAGCATGGGACCGTTCTTCGTGGATGGCTCCACGCTGCAGACACCGATCGGAGCGATGTACGACCTCGACGAACTTCGCGCTCAGAACGGCATCTTCGGCGTCGACTCCAACAGCGGGGGACTGGCGCCGACCACGACGATCATTCCGAGCGGCCCGCCGGTGACACTCGCTCCGTCGAGCGTCGATGCCACGGTGCCGGGGCTCCCGCTCCCGGTGCCGTCGGTCCGCGATCCACCCGTCACGACCACCACCGTTGGAGGTTGATCATGCAGTCCCACCGTTTCGACCCCGCCTCGGCCATCCTCGGCCTGATCGCCCTCGTCGCCGGCATCATGGTGATGTCCGGCGCAACCGTGCCGTCCGACGCCGACGTCGGCCCCTGGCTGGCGGTCGTCGCCCTCGCCTTCGGCGTCGTGCTGTTGCCGTGGGGCATGCGCCGCGGCGCTCGCACGACGTCGGACACTCCGGGTCTCATCCCCGACCCCACCCCGGACCAAAACCCCACCCCGTTTGCGTGACATTTCCGGTGACCCGCTCCGCCGAAATCGTCACGCAAGCGTGAACGACGCTGGTTCCGTCCGTTTGCGTTGCACTCTCGGCGACCCGTCCCACCGGGAATGCAACGCAAACGTGAATGGGTGGCCGGCTGAGTGTCAGCGGGAGAGGGGGCGATCGCCGGGTTGGGGGCTGTCGGTGCGGGTGCGCTTGAGTTCGAAGAACGAATCGACGTCCATCATCGCCACGAGCGCATCCCACATGGCGATGCTCTTCTCGGTGGAGGGGATCCGCGAGATGATCGGCCCGAAGTAGCCGGCCTTCACGCCATCGGAGTTCTCGAAGGCGATGATCGGCGTGCCGACGTCGTTGCCGACCAATGCGAGGCCCTCGTCCATCCCCGAACGGATCACGGCATCCCACGACTCGTCGTCGAAGGCAGCAGCGTGGGACGTGTCGAGCCCGACGGTCGCCAACGCATCGGCGGGATCGAACGAGGTCTCCTTGTCGTGGTGGATGCGCGCGCCGAACTCCCAGTACAACTCGAACACGCCGTCGTTGCCGTCGGTGGTGCGCACCGACTCCATCACGCGCAGCAGGCCGTGGGTGAATTTCGAGCCCTCGTACCACGGCGAGTCGGGAGCGGGCTCGTTCTTGAAGAACAGGCTGATCGGTCGCCACGTGATGTCGATGTCGCGGTTCGGTTGCACTTCGTCGACGGCCCAACGGGCGGTGGCCCAACAGAATGGGCAGGCCGGGTCGACCCAGAAGTCGACGGCGGTTCGGCTGGTCGCAATGTCGGTATCGCTCATGGCGGATGTCGCTTTCGTGGGTAGCGGGTCGTCGGCCGGTACAAGTCGATTGCGGTCACAAACATTCCCGCCGATGATCAGCCGTATGTGTGAGCAGCAACGCCGTCGGACAGCGTTGTTGCTCACGTAGAAGGTCGGCTCACACAGAAACCGGCCGCGAGATCACCACCCAGAGCGGCGAGACTGGGCTCATGGCGACGCAGACCGGGGAGACCGGGGGACGTTGGCGTGCCCTCGGCGCGCTGCTGCGGCCCGACCGTTGGCGTTGGGCCGGCCTCGGCGCGCTCGTCGCGCTGGCCTCGGCGCTCACGATCACCGGCCCGCTCGTCATCCGTCGCATCGTCGACACCGCCACCGACGGCACCACGAGCGCCGAGATCACACGGCTCGCGTCGATCTTCCTTGCCATTGCCGTGGTCAGTCAGTTCCTCGCCGTCGTCGTGTCGTGGCTCGCCACGTTGTTGGCCTGGCGAACCACCAACGAACTCCGCGTCACCATGACCCGCCACGTACTCGGCCTCGACCACGAGTTCCATCGCACCCACACCCCTGGCGAATTGATTCAACGGGTCGACGGCGACATCACCTCGGTGTCGGAGTTCCTCGGCCAGGTGGTCACCAAGGCAGCCGGTGCCGCGCTCCTGGTCGGCGGCATGATCGTGGTGCTGTCGGTGCTCGACTGGCGCCTCGGCCTCGGCATGGCGGTCTACGTCGCAATGGCACTCGTCGTGGTACTGCGTGGACGTCATCGGGCGGTATCGGAATCGTCCGACGAGATGGGCGCACTCGGCCGGCTCTACGGCGGCATCGAGGAGCGATTGACCGCCGGCGAGGACCTACGCGCCAACGGCGCCGCCGACCACGTCGCCTGGCGTTTCGTCGAAGACAGTGAAGGCGCACTCGTCAGCGCGGTGCGACGCGAGCGGGCGTTCCTCGTGATGTGGTGGTTCGTGCAGGGTGCCGTCGCCGTCGGTTGGGTGCTGGCGCTCGTGCTCGGCGCGGTGCTCGTCGGACGAGACACCATCTCGATCGGCACCGCCTTCCTGCTGTTCCAGTACGTGCTGCTGATCGCCCGCCCGCTCGAAGAGGTCGTCCACGAACTCGAGACCGTGCAGAAGGCCAACGGTGCAATGGTGCGTGTCGCCGAACTACTCGACATTCGCCCGATGATCGTCGACACCGGCACACAACATCCTCCGTCGGGTCCACTGACCATCGAAGCGAGCGGTGTGGCGTTCGACTACGGCGACGACCGGCCCGTGCTGCGCGACATCGACATCCGCATCGGCGCGGGCCGTTCGGTCGGGATCGTGGGACGTACCGGCAGCGGCAAGACCACGTTCTCGCGGCTCGTGCTCCGGCTCGTCGAACCGACCAGCGGGCTGGTGTCGCTCGGCGGTGTGCCGATCGGTGAGATCCCGCTCGACGAACTCCGACGTCGCGTCGCGCTCGTCCCGCAGGAGGTCGAGTTGTTCGCCGGCTCACTGCGCGACAACGTCACCCTCTTCGACGACGAACCCACCGACGATGCCGTGATCGATGCCATGCGCCGCGTCGGCCTCGGTGCGCTCGCCGACGGAGGAATCGACCGCCCGCTGGGTGCCGGTGGCGCCGGGCTCTCGGCCGGGGAGGCGCAACTCCTCGCGCTCGCCCGGGTGTGGCTACGCGACCCGGATCTGCTGGTGCTCGACGAAGCGACCGCCCGTGTCGACCCCGAGACCGAACAGCGCCTCGAGTCTGCCGTCGTCGAACTCATGCGCAACCGCACGACGCTGATCATCGCCCATCGACTCACCACGCTGCACTCGGTCGACGAGATCGTCGTGTTCGATCACGGTCGCATCATCGAACACGGCAATCGGGTCGATCTCGTCGGCGACGACGACAGCCGCTTCGCCCGCCTGCTCACGATGTCGCTCGCAGGCGAACACGCGGACGCCAACGCTCCGGGTTCGCAGAGCGCCGCAGCCAAGGGGGTGTCGTCGTGACCGCAGTGATCCATCCACGAGCAGCACCCGACGACGGCGACGTCGAGATGCCGACTGATCCGGCCCTGAAGCCGGTCGACGGCGTGTGGGGTCTGGCGTGGAGCGTCGCGCAGCACCGACCGAGGGAGTTCTGGCTCGGCTGGTTCCTGTTCGTGGTGTTCTTCACGATGCCCGCGATCACCGGCTACCTGCTCGCACGCGGCTACGGCGCCCTCGAACGTGGCGACTCCACCGAGACGATCTGGTGGTCGGTGGGGATCGCCGTCAGCGAAACGGTCCGCATGGTCGCCATCCATCACGGTGCGCTGATCTGGACGCGGGTCTGGCTCCACATGCAGACGCTGCTGCGCGCCAACATGCTCAGCGCCCAGATGGCCAGCGGTGGCATCCACGCCGGCCAACCCGTTGGTTCAGCTGGTTCTGCTGTGACGCACTTCCGTGACGACACCGAAGACGTCGCCAACCTCGTCGATGGCATCGTCGACATCTCCGGCGGCCTCGTGTTCACGGTGATCGCCGGGTTCGTGCTCGGCGCCGCCGACGCCAACGCGGCCCTGGTGCTGGTCTTCCCACTCTTCGCCGTTGCGCTGGTGACACGTGTGCTCGACACCCGTATCAAGGAGTTCCGGGCCGCCGACCGTGAGGCCACCGAGCACGTCACCGGCCTGCTGGGCGACATCATGGCCGCCGCCACCACGGTGAAGGTCAACGCCGCTACCGAGCCGATGCTGGCTCGTCTGCGGGTGCTCGTCGATCGCCGCCGCCACACGGCAGTTCGAGACCGCGTGCTCGACGAGGGCGTGATGGCCTTCAGCCAGGGAGCGGCCGATGTCGGACTGGGTCTCGTGCTGTTGGTGAGCGCCGGTGCGATCGCGTCGGGAGCGTTCGACCTCGCCACGCTGGCGCTGTTCACCGCATACCTCGGCTGGCTCAGCTTCCTGCCGCGCATGGTGGGCCGAGTGCTCGCCCGTCGCAAGCAAGCGGGTGTGGCGTTCGCGCGGATGAGCGCGCTCGTTGCCGACCTCGATGCCCGCAACACGGTGCGAGCGCGCTCGCTGCCGATCGACCCACGCGATCCGCATGATCGACCCGAGGTGGTGCGGCCCGATCGGGTGCCGCTGGAACGCTTCGACGTCGACGGGCTCACGGTGTCCTACGGTGAACGAGAGGTGCTGCACGACGTGTCGTTCTCGATGCGCAGCGGCGAGTTCGTGGTGATCACCGGACCGGTCGGTGCTGGCAAGAGCACGCTGCTGCGGGTGCTGCTCGGGTTGGTGTGGCAGGCCGACGTCGAGGGTTCGGTGCGTTGGAACGGCGTCGAGATCGACGACCGCTCCGCGTTCCTCGTGCCGCCGAACGCGGCGTTCCTCTCACAGGTGCCGCAGCTGATCTCCGACAGTGTCGCCGACAACGTCAGCCTCGGCGCGGTGGACGCTGACGCGCTCGTGCGTGCCTTCGAGCTGGCGGCCATCGCCGACGACATCGCCGAGATGCCCGACGGCGCCGACACGCTGATCGGTCCTCGCGGACTGCGGCTTTCCGGCGGCCAACGTCAACGTCTGGCTACGGCCAGGGCGCTGGTGCACGCACCCGAACTCGTGGTGCTCGACGACCTGTCGAGCGCGCTCGACGTCGAGACCGAGGTGCAGCTGTGGACCAATCTCGCCGACGCCGGCATGACGGTGATCGCGGTGTCGCATCGTGCCGTCGCGTTCGATCGCGCAGATCAGGTGCTGCGCCTCGACGCCGGCCGCCTCACCCGCTGACGTCGCGCTGCCGCTTGCGGTGGTCGGCGGTGTGGGTGCGGCTGGCGCATCGGGGGTCGGCGCAGAACTTGCGTGAGCCGTTTCGTGTGACGTCGTAGAAGAGGTGCTCGCAGTCGCTTGCTGCGCAGGAGCCGAATCTTGTGGTGCCGTGGTCGCACACCTCTTGCGAGAGTGCCATCAGGAAGTCGGCGATGACCTGGTCGTCGAACGTCGCCGAGGCGGGCGTCCAGTGGATGTGGAGATCGGCGCCGTCGTGATCGGTCAGCGACGGGGTGATGTGGATGGCCGACAGCTGCGAGTTGATCCACGCAACCGTTGGTTCCGGATCGGCATCGGGCAGGGTGAGCAACGTGTCGACCATCGAGCCGGCGCGTTCCTGGACACGATCGATCGCCGCCGTCGCCGCTCCGGCGGCACGGCTGAAGCGGTGGTCGTGGAGCAACGTGCGGACGTCGACGGATGCGATGACAGGATCGGCGACAGCATCGGCCAACGCGTTGACGAGGTCGACCAACGCCTCGATGGTGAGGCGGATCTCGGTGTCGTGACCCGATGTGACGTACACGACACGAGCGTAACCCGTCCGGCGACTGTAAGGTACTAAAGTTATTTAGCCACTTACATAGAACGTCGTCCGCTGCCATGAACATCTTCCTCAACTTCCTCGTCGTCATCGCCACGATCCTCGGATCGTGGATGGCGTTCCCGCAGGCTCGGCGAATCGCCCGCACGCGTCGCGTCGACGGCGTATCGGCCACATGGATCGGCGTGAGTCTGGCGATCAACGGCTGGTGGCTGACCTACGGAGTGGTCATGGGCGTCTGGGCGCTGGTGCCGGTGTCGAGCGTGTCGCTGGTTCTCTACGGCGTGATGGGGTGGTTCTTCGCCCGCTCGGTCGGACGGGCAGCGTTACCGGGGTTCGCTCTCGGCGTGTTCGGCCTCGGGATGGTGCCACTGCCGTTCCTCGTCGTCGGTGGCTGGGAACTCGCCGGCGTGGCGGTCGGGCTGTCGTATGGTGTGCAGCTCCTACCGGCGGTTGTCGCTTCGCTACGTACCCGGGTGTTGTCGGGTGTGTCGTCGACGACGTGGATCATCGCGTTCGTCGAAGCAGCACTGTGGCTCGTCTACGGCCTCGGTGTCAGCGACATCGCACTCACACTTGCCGGGGTCGTCGGCTTGGTGATGGCGTCGGTGATTCTCGTGCGTCTCGCCATCACCGGGCATCGCCCCTTCGTGGTGCTCGACCCGCGTCGACGGCTCGAACTCGCCGCTGCCAACTGAACGAGCGGCGAAGCCTCTCGCGCGGACGCGTGGTGGACAATCGCACAACCGTCACTAGCCTTCGACAACGTAAACGTGAGTCAACGGTGGCTCCGATTTCAACAAGGAGCCGCAATGGCCACAGGCACAGTGAAGTTTTTCAATGACGAGAAGGGCTTCGGTTTCATCTCTCGTGACGACGGCGACGACGTCTTCGTGCACTACTCGAACATCGTTGGTTCAGGTCGTCGTTCGCTGAACGACGGAGATGCCGTCGAGTTCGAAATCGCTGCGGGCCGTAAGGGTCCCGAAGCGGTCGACGTCAAGATCGTCTGAGGAGGCGTTCCGATTGGCTCGTAGTCCACAGTCCTATCAGAAGCGTCAACGAGAGCTCCGCAAGAAGGAGCGCAAGGCCGAGAAACTCGCCGTACGACACGGCAAGTCCTCGGACTCCGATGACGAGGCCGATGATGGCCCCGACGAGGATGCGCTGCTCGAGGAGTTTCGCCTGCTGAACGAAAAGTTCGCTGCGGGTGACGTCGAAGAGGACGACTTCGAGTTCCGCAAGGCGGAGATCTTCGCTCAGCTCGGCCTCGGGGAAGCCCCCGAACCGCGCGAGGAAGTCGCCGAAACCTCCGACTGAACATCGATCGAAATGTACGAATGCCCCCGGGTCCGCCCGGGGGAATTCGTCGTTTTCGTCGAAACTCACGTCCCGTCACGTCACGTCAGCGCCGGCGGGCGGTGAGCCAGAAGCCGGTGTCGGCTCGAGCGGTGCGCCCCACCCAGTCGCCGGGGAGCGCCGCGAGCACGTCGTCGGGTGGAAGGTGGATCGGCGTCTGATCGCCGAGCGAGTTGACCCACACGATCACGCCGTCGGGTCGCAGCACGCGGTCGACCTCGAGCGGGAACAGCAGCATGTTGATCATCAGTACCGCGTCGAACGAGCCGGTGGGGAACGGAAGCGTCGAGGCGTCGGCGTGGACCCGGGGTGCCAGTGCGCCGGGAGCGTGGCGCAACATCTCCGCCGACAGATCGGTGGCCACGAACGAGCCGACCACTCCCGACAGCAGTCGGGTTCCGGCGCCGGTTCCCGACCCGAGCTCCAGCCAGTCGCCGTCCACCGGCACCTCGCCGCGATCGAGCGCGTCGAGGACCGGCGTCGACTTGTTGTCGTCGACGTGACGGGTCGCCCAGTTCTCCGCCATGGAGTCGAACAGTTCGGCCATGCGTCGGGCGTTGTCGGCCGTCCACGGCTCACCGGAAGCGACCGCCCGCGTCCGCTTCCGGATCGGGTTGTCGGGTCCAGCGAACGGATCGGGCTCGACCGTGGACGGATGGTCGGCCAGCTGTTCCAACATCACACCAGTCTGCCCACGATGACATCGCAGGTCCGACCTCTGACGCGGCCCGTTGCAATCATCGCTTCATGGTTATGGAGTGCTGGGCATGCCGAAGGCGCTGCCTGCTGAACTCCTCGAACACGTCGCCGAACGTTTCCGTGTGCTCGGTGACGCGACCCGCCTCGGCATCATCCGCAGCCTGCTCGACGACGGTGAACAGAACGTCGGCCAACTCGTCGACCGCCTCGGCACGAGCCAGGCCAATGTCTCCAAGCACCTGCGAGTGCTGCACGATGCCCGAATCGTCAGCCGCCGCACCGAAGGCACGTCGGCCTACTACGCCGTCGTCGACCCCAGCCTGATGCCGGTGTGCGCCATCGTCTGCGACCGCTTGCGAGAGCAAGTTGCCGACGACGCCCGCACGTTCGCCGTCTGACCACGTTTTCGTCCCGCCCGCATCACCTCCACCACCACTCACCTCCACCACCACTCACCTCCACCACCACTCAC
>Ga0105055_10001267_pt1 | contig 40985 bp, 38 predicted proteins | sample BON03_FD_78090 | JGI IMG/M metagenome (GOLD analysis project Ga0105055, IMG submission 78090) | Freshwater microbial communities from Lake Bonney liftoff mats and glacier meltwater in Antarctica - BON-03 | ecosystem: Environmental > Aquatic > Freshwater > Ice > Glacier meltwater | place: Lake... | reverse complement strand
TTGATATAAAGTGTTGGCAAAATTATTCTTTATTTGCTACACTTGCGACATGTTCATCAAACCCACACGCTCTGGCGGGCACACCTACTTGCAGCTGGCCGAGTCCTATCGTGACGAAAGCGGCAAGACCCGTCAGCGCACCGTCGCCGCCTTGGGGCGGCTTGACCAAGCCGGGGGTGGCGTTGATGCATTGCTGGGCGGCCTGTTGCGCGCCAAAGGCCTGCCCGCTGCAATGGGCCAGAGTCCTCAAGTGGTCTTTGAGTCAGCCCTTGCAATGGGGGACGTCTGGGCGCTCGATCAGTTGTGGAAAGAACTCGGCTTTGACCGCCTTGGGGCAGTGTTTCGCAAAGCACGCTTCACAACGCCCGTTGAGCACGCCTTGCGAGTCATGGTCTTTAACCGCCTGTGTGATCCGGAATCAAAGTTGGGCGTGTTGCGCTGGTTAGAGAGCGTCAGCATGCCCGAGGTGGACACCGCAGCTTTGACGCATCAGCACCTGCTGCGCAGCATGGACGCCTTGATGAACCATCAGGAGGCGGTGGACAATGTGCTCGCGCAGTTGTTGCGCCCACTGGTAGACCAAGACCTCTCGCTGGTGTTCTACGACCTCACGACCATCCGCGCCGCGGGTCTGAGCGAGCAGCTGGGCGATGTGCGTCAGTACGGCATGTCCAAGGAGGGCTTGATTGCCCGCCAGTTCATGCTGGGCGTGGTGCAAACGGCTGAAGGCCTGCCGATCTACCACGAAGTGTTTGACGGCAATCAGTCCGAGTCCCCGACCCTGATGCCCACCTTGAAGAAGGTGCTGAGCAGATTCCCCCATATCAAGCGGCTGATTGTGGTGGCCGACCGGGGGCTGCTGTCCATTGACATCATGGATGAGCTCAGTAAAGTCTTGCTCCCGAGTGGCCAAAGCTTGGAGTTCATCCTGGCTGTGCCGGGCAGGCGCTATAGCGAATTCGTCGATGTATTGCAGGCCTTTGAGGTGCGGGCCAAGCAGGCCTCTGAGGAAATCATTGAAGAGCTTGTCTGGCGGGATCGGCGTTTGGTGGTGGCACATCACCCGCAGCGCGCCAAGGAGCAGACCGAGCTGCGCAGCCAACGCATAGCTGCTTTGGAGCTCAAAGCTCAGCAATGGGCGGGCAAGCTCGATGGGCAGGATGCGGGGGCGGTGCGCAAAGGCAGAAAGCTCTCGGACAGTGGCGCCAAAGCGCGCCTCTACCACGCGGTGTGCGAAGCGCACTTGACTAAAATTGTGAAGGTAGATTTGAAGGGCGAGTTGTTCAGTTACGCCGTCGATGAGAGCGCCAAAGCACAAGCGCAATTAATGGACGGCAAGCTGCTGCTAGTGACCAATGTGCCCGACCTCACGCCCGCCGAGGTCGTCAAGCGCTACAAATCGCTGGCCGACATTGAGCGTGGCTTCAGGGTGCTGAAGTCCGAAATCGAAATTGCACCGGTGTACCACCGCCTGCCTGAGCGCATCCGCGCGCATGCGATGCTGTGCTTTATGGCGTTGATCGTTTATCGGGTGATGCGTCAGCGCCTGAAGTTGGCCAACAGCGACCTCACGCCAGAAAAAGCCTTGGCGCAGTTGCGCAGAATTCAAAGTCACCGCGTGCGCATCAATGCCGCCGCACCCCTGTGCGGGCTATCAACGCCAAACGATCAGCAAGTATCTGTATATGCCGCTCTTAATGTAAAAAAACCTCACCAAAACGCTCAAATGACCCTGTTGTAGTGGCAATCCGCGAGGTCCGCCCTATATGAATCAATAACTTACGCCGTTTGGTGTCGAACTCGGGTGGACTGTGCCAAGGCCAACTCGGCCAGTAATTCGGCCTCGCGTTGCCCGGCCTGTTCCTTGAGTCGGCGCACTATGCGGCCAAAGCGCTCGTGGCGCCATTGCTCGCGTCGCACCGCCCGCGCGTGCAGGCTTTTGAATTGCTTGGCCTGCAATACCAGTTCGATGTGCTGCGCCTTGGTAATGCTCACCAACCCTTCAGAGAATGGCGCGCTATCCACACTGCCTTGTGCAGGCTTGGATTCGCAGGGGCTTGGGACCGCACTCATGGCGCCAACCATAAACAAAAACTGCCGAAGTGTCCAGCAGTTTTTTTAACAACCCAGAATCGACCTACGTGTTCACCGAATATTTACAACTCCGGTGCTCAAGCACGATGAAAATTCAGAAAAATCGACTCCCGAAGTCGCATGCTGCACCACAATATTTGGAATTTTTTAGTTTTGCAAGAGGCTCAAATGATGCCAGGTTATATGCCCAACTTCTGGATGCGCTACACACCGCGCTGGCGAGCGCCTACTTTAGGGTTTCTTAGGGGTGCTGTAGGGCACTTCTTTCTGGAACGGCTCCCAGATGGTGTCATAGCCGATATAGCCTTTTTCATTTGCCGGTTTTTGACGGGTTGTCAAAAAACGACTCTTACCCTCGGGAACCTTGGGTCTGATTTTAGGTGCGTCGCTCATAGCCATAACTCCTTAATGGTTGAAACGGGAGGAATTTAAACAGGTACGTCAGCACCTCCCACTGAACTGACGAGATCATACTCTCTATCGCTTGTAATGTCCCTTCCTGGGAATCACATGCCGCACACCACCTTGTGGATTTTCAACATCACCTTTATAACGAGGAATGATGTGAATATGGACATGGAAGATACTCTGCCCAGCCGCCGACCCAATGTTAACGCCGATGTTGTAGCCGTCGGGTTTAAACTCTTCGTCCAGCAATTTTTTCTCCTCGTTTATCAGCGCCATGCAGGCGTTGATCTCTTCGGGTGTCAGCTCAAAAAAGCTGGCAACATGGCGACGCGGGATGACCACCGTATGACCCGGGCTCACCGCGTACGAATCGCGCGCGCTGTATGCCAGTTCGTTCTTCCGGGAGACCCCTCGTGGCTCTCTACAAAACAGACATGGGTTATTGGGGTCTCGCTTTCTCCTCTGCATTTCCTCTGACATCAAACTTCAATACCTTTAGATTAATTTAGCAGCAAAATAATATTGTGTCATCCGCACTATTTAAAATTAAGGGTTAATCGCCTGAGAGTTAATCGCCAGAACTAACGACTTTGCCTTATTCATTTGCTCCTCGCAATGCTTTAAACAGAGTGGTTGAAGGGCATGCGGAAAACATTCGATAATCAACTCAAACGCATCGGCTACTTCGTCGGCAATCGAAGCATCTTTTGTTAACTCAGCCAGGACGAGTCGTGCGGTAAACTTGTTTACCCGGCATAGCACTGCGAGATGAATGGGGAGTTGCTGTTCCATGCATACTAACAATGCCGTTTCATAAGATCTTATTGCCTCTTCCAGACGATCTGAGTTTTCCTCGGCTTCAGCCAAATTATGTAGTGCCGCACCACAATTATTGTGTGTAGCGGCTAACTCGAATGCGTAATTATCAGCATCGAGTTCTGCAAGGGCATTTTTATAGACAACAACAGACTGTTGAAAAGTGCGGTTATCTTTCAAAAGTCTGCCATAAGTATGAAATGTAGCGCCAAGTTGATGCATGGCAGATGCCCATTGCTCAGGCGTTTCTTTTCGAGTCCATTCCAGTAGCGCACTTTTATAAGCATCGATGGATGCCGTCAATAATTTCGAGTCATCCTGTTGACGACCCAAAGCTTGCTTTGCTGTTCCCAGGTTATATTGGGTCGTTGCCCAGTCGCGGGGTGACTTTTTTCGATTAAATTTTTCCAGTGCATTGTTAAAACTCTGAATGGCTTTTTCAAACAATTCAACATCTCTATGCTGCTGCCCCATTGCCGCAAGAATGCTTCCAAGACTTTGCTGTGCCTCTGCCCAGGCGAATGGCTCCCGATTGCGATATCCGTTTGTCAGCGAACCCTCAAGTGCCTGACGCGCACTTTCAAGGATATTGGAACTGAAACGGTACTGCTCATAATTGCCTCGCGTGTGAAGAAAATTATCAGGCGTGGTTCCTTTTGTATCCGGAGTAGCCGCTTTAGCTAATTCAGCACTAAGCATGCCAATAGAACTAGCGATTGCACGCTCCAAGGCCCGATTGTTCGGGTAAAAGAGGTAAGAATTTGAGAAATTCATTTATGCCCGACTGAGAATTTCATTTATATCCGGATCGGCACCAACAGCTCCGCCTAAGTCAATTTCTTCATCGGTAGCTTCACGTATAGTCAGAATTTCCAACCTAAAAACGACTTCTCTGTCACACAGTGGATTATTTCCATCAACAGTTAATGTCTTTTCATCGAATCGGGTAACGATAAAGTTTTTGGGCTCACCCTTTTCATTTTCCATGGTGATGGTCATACCGATCTCTCGATACGCTTCAGGAACATTTTCGATGCGATCAGTAAACACCAGTGATTCGTCTCTATCACCGTATAACAGTTTAGTGTCAACCGGCACTTCAATGATGTCACCGACTTTTTTGCCCTCCAGGTGTTTTGTCACCTGCTCAGACAGCACATCATTCACACCATGAACATAACCCAGAGGGTAATCCACTGTGACAAGTACGTCACCGGTTTTTTCATCGATGACTTTATAGTTCAGTTCAACGAATTTTTTGTTTTGTATCGTATCTGACATAAGCAGAGCAGCCTTTTGTAGATGATACTGTCTTAGAACATCGTTGCGCCAAAGATTTTTACCTTATCCTTATCATAGCCCAGCACCAGTCTGCCCAGCCATTCACCGTCTTTCTTTTTATTTCTCTGTTTATAGAGAACTGTTACATATTCACCTCGGCGTATCATGCCAAGATATTCATAATCTTCAGACAAGTTTTTTGTTAACTCACTTCTAGCAAATTGTTTACCCATTTCGATTTCATTCGCACCCAGCAACATTGCCTTCGAAAAATTACGAGTGAAAGCACCGTAATTTTGCTCATTCGAGTACTTAACAAGATCAGTCCACATTGGGTGCGCCAGCGCTAAAATCTCTTCATCTGTTTTTTCAATAATATTCATTATTCTAACGTTCATTTAAACATATATTGGTTTTACATGACTATGAACCGTATAAAGGCGGCATATTAAAACTACAAAAAAACGGCCAGCATATAAAAATGTTGACCGTTTTAATGCAAACAAATTCTACCGGCTTGTATGGTCAAGTCTTTATTTGTTTAATTCTCTTTATCACCTACCAAGTGATAAAGAGGGGCTTTTTCCATCGTGTACTCACCTGTTTTGCGATCACGATGAGAAACTGTCAGAACGTGCCAGTTTTTATCATCTAGTTTCATCGCATCACCACGGTAGTAGTAACCAGGCCAACGGGTTTCCTTGCGGAATAAAGTATGTTGAAACACACTTTCAGAAGTACGTACACGGTGATGTAATTCCCATGCACGCAACAGCTCGTGTATATCCGATGCTGCAATCTTCTCCATATCCTCCTCAAGTATTTTCATCTTCTTGAGACCAATTGAGAGAAGTTTTTCGTTGGTCATGTAGTTGACACCAAAACCACCGCAATACTCGTCCATCAGTTTCTGTAAACGATCCAGCCCTTGTCTTGGATTGATGAAGTTTGGATTGACTGTACCCGCAACGACTTCATTGCTATAAACCCGGTAGGTCTCTAGTGGCTTATAGATCTTTTCTTTCAGGTCGGCAATTTGCTTGTCAGAAACGACAATGCCTTCGCCCTTACCGTCGTCGATATACTTACACGCCGCTTTAGCCGCCAAACGACCTTCAGTGAAGGAACCCGATGAGAAGGCGTGTGGTGTACCGCCTACCGCATCTCCCGCACCAAACAAACCTTCAACCGTAGTCATGCGGTTATAGCCCCAGTACGACTCCGGCGGCGATATGTCTTCCGGACCCGAACACCATGCACCGCAACCCGTAGCGTGCGAACCCATGACATAGGGCTCAGAAAGTGTTAATTCTGGGTTTTCGTATTTAGGATCAACGTCAGTAGCCGCCCAAAGTACCGCTTGACCAACGGTCATGCCCAGAAAGTTGTGCCAACCGATCTCTTCAAGATGCGGATCCTGGAAGGCTTCCATGGTGACCATGTGGATAGGACCACGACCGGCATTGATCTCAGAGAGAATTGCATGGTTACGTAAACAGGTCGGTATGGGTTTGTGGGACAAGTGCTGTCCTTCGGTATCCAGGTATTCTTTACCGACCATTTCCGTCAGAGCCGGGAACCACTTGGATTCATACTCTTCACCCAGACCATTTTGGGTATATGTCTTGAGGTGCAGGAAATAGGCGCCGACGGGGCCGTAACCATCCTTGAATCGAGCCAGGACGATACGGTTTTCCATTTGCGTCATCTTCGCACCGGCTTCGATCATCAGACCATACGCAGAACCCGATGACCACGGTGCGTACCAGACACGGCCCGCACCTTCACCGACTGAACGCGGTTTGAAGATCATAGAGGCACCACCGGCACCACAAATAACGGTCTTGGACTTGAAGACATGGTAGTTACCCGTACGCACATTGAAGCCTACGGCACCCGCGACGCGGTTCTCCTTGGAATCATCCATCAGCAGATGGGTCACGCAGACACGGTTGAATACCTTGTCTGCGGATTTTTTTGCGGCTTCGGCAACAATCGGCTTGTAGGATTCACCGTGAATCATGATCTGCCAGCGCCCTTCACGCAGATAGTGCCCGGTTTTCGGGTCCTTCATGATGGGCAGGCCCCACTCTTCAAACTGGTGTACCGTGGAGTCAACGTGGCGCGCCATATCAAAAGCCAGATCCTCACGCACCATCCCCATCAGATCCATACGCGCATAACGCACGTGATCTTCCGGATTGTTCTCGCCCCAGCGTGTGCCCATGTAACAGTTGATCGCGTACAAGCCCTGGGCGACCGCACCGGAGCGATCGATGTTGGCTTTTTCGGCAATGACAATTTTTTTGTTCTTGCCCCAATATCTGGCTTCAAATGCTGCACCGGTGCCACCCATGCCGGCACCGGCAACCAGAATATCGATATCGTCTTCAATAATTGTCTTGTAGCTCATTAGTAGTTAACCCCTTGTTGAAGTTTTAAGCCGGCATCCTTGAGTGTGCGCAAGCCGCCATCATCCATACGGATATCTTTCGGCTCAAAACACAATAACTCACTGTCACGCATTTCCTGGCTTGGAGCAGGCATCTCAGAAAATTTTGGAAGCCCCGTGCCCCACGGTTTTGTCGTGATAGGTGCCAACAGTTCCATATCTTTTTGACCGTTACGGAACTTGATGCGCCAGGCAATCGTGCCTTTTTCTTCATCGCGAATCACTCTTACCGAGCTACCTAATGGCGCGAAATCGGCATAGCCACGCACATCAATGGCTTGGTGCGGGCAGGCTTTTACACAGGCAAAACACTCCCAGCACATGCTGGGTTCAATGTTGTAAGCACGACGAAGCGTTTTATCGATGTGCATGATGTCAGATGGGCAGATATCAACGCACTGTCCACAACCATCACAACGAGTCATATATACAAAAGTTGGCATAATTTTCTCTTTACTTAAATAAAAGTTGAATGGGTGCTAGTAGTGCTTAGGTGACTCACGCTGAATACCACGCCCCATGTAAGCCGGTTTCTTGCCCATGTATTGCGGGATATCTGGGAATAGTGCTTGTACTTTAGGATTCGTCAGATCGTAATCAGCAGGTAAATTCTCTCTTGATTCGTCCGCACGGGTAATACGTTTCTGAAAAGCGGCAGCGGGTTTGAAGAACATATGCGCGAATTTGGACCAGAGAACAGTACCAAAAAGTATCGTGTTCGAGATGACGAATAAAACGAAGAACAGGGTGGGCCATCCAGCTGTCCCTACAGCCATCTCTGGCGACTGCGCAAAGGACCAGATCAGGCCGAACGTGGCGGTAGTGAGCAGCGAGAGAATAAATATATCTGCGCGTTCAATGCGATACCAAGAAAGACCTTCTGCAGACACATCAACCCGAATAAAAAACCAGAACCAATATCCACCAACACCCAACATCAGTGCGCCGATATGCCACAGTTGCGGCAGGATGGCAGGTGTGGGCGTCGCCGGCGTTGGATAGCCAAATATCATAATGGCGGTAGTCGCCACGAATATAATGAAGCCATACATGATCAACAGATGGGAAAGCCTGCGTCTTACGTTGCAAAATTCACCAGAGGTTAACACCTCTTTCACTAGCACATGAACCGCAATCGATACTTTTTCCCCAGTATCCACTGACCGTTTTGCACTTTTCTTCGCTTTTTTCGCATTTTCGAAAAAGTACTGCGCACTTTTCTTATGGATCATGTCAAGGATCGTGCCGCCGACCACCAGCAAGGCCATCAGGATGACATACCCCTGCATGACCATGGGCGATATAAACGACGAAAGCTCGGAGAAAGGATTATTCATTAGCATTAGGTTTTTCTCATGGATATAGCTGCTATCAGCCGCAAGATTAAGTCACGCCTACAGATCTGTGTCGAGCCCTCGGTTCTGACTCCGGTTGTCCCGGTCCCGGGGGTCACCTGTAAGCGATGGTAACCGAAAAAATTGAAGGGAATACTACCCGTTTGGGTAGGTCAGTCCAATCGCCGTATCTCGAAATCGAAACTGGCGAGATCGGCGAGTAGCCAGGTCGCCAGCGCACCGAGCCCGCCCACGCTACCCGGATTCACCAGCCAGGTCGTGCCCCCGTTCAGGGTGGGCTGCTGCAACACGCTGGCCTTGTGAGAATGGCCACAGCAGACGATGTCGTAGTCGCCGGTGCAGGCCAGGCCGCGCCCGTAATGCGGGTAGTGAGTGGCAAACAGCCGGCGCCCGGCCAGCACTAGGTCGATGTCCGCGCCGTGGTAGGTGATCAGCCCGCCTGAAGAAGCACACAAGTTGAATAACGCGAGCGGATCGCCCAGATTGTTGCCATGCACCACATGCACCTGCAAGCCGAGTTGAATCAGCGGCCGCAAGGTCATGGCCCCGATCACGTCGCCGCAGTGGATGACGGCCTGCGCCCCATCCTGCTTGGCAGCAGCCACCGCCGCCGCCAGCATGGGGGCACGGTCATGGCTGTCGGAGACGATGCAGATCTTCATGAGGTGCGCCTCATTTCACCACGGCCCAGTGGTACTCATCGTCGTCGGGCTTGGCCGCCAGATCGGCCGCGGTCGCCCCGCTGGAGACGCCGGCACTCTGGCTTGCGTGGTCCGACTGGACGCGCAGCAGGGCCAACACGCAGCGCTGCAAGTCGGTGTAACTCTCTTGCCCGGAGGTTCCATACTGGTGGTCATCGTCATAGAAAAACCGGCAGCGATAGCGGTCTTGTCCGACCTTGCAGACGATGAAGTGCGTGCCGTGTTCGCTCCAGTAGAGCGCGGGGCAAATCGTCATGTCGTCACTGGCGGGATCGAGCTTCAATTCGTTGTCGGCGAGCTCCACGGACACCGGTTTGTTGTAGCGTTGCTGCAGCAGCTCTGCCACGAGTTCGCGCTCGCCATCGGTGAAATCGGAGACAGTGAAATTCACAGTTGACCCTCGGTTCGGGGAGTAAGACGCCTGCTCACAATGTCGGAGATGACGTTGGCCAGTTGGACATTCATTTGCGTGAGTGTCTTCTGCATGTGCTGCACATGCAGACCTTGGCTCCTGAGCAACGTTGCACGCTGGCGCCATAGCGAGCGCAGCACGCATACTGCATCGGCTGGACGAAATGCCCCGCTGAGCAAGCCATAGGTCATGAGCTGTTGGATCCACTGGCAGTCCAGCACGTCAGACTTGCGCCCGGAGACGTTCTTGACATGACGCGCGTTGACCAATAACACCGTGAAACCGCGCGAGTCCAGCAACTCGAACAAGGGGATCCAGTACACGCCAGTGGACTCCATGGCAACGGTGTCGACTTTGCAAGATTTCAGCCAGTCGGCGATGGCGTTGAGGTCCACCGTGAAGCTGGGAAATTCGCGCACCGGCGTGTCGTCTCGATCCGGTGGCACGGCCACAAAATGGGCCGCGCTCCCAATATCAATACCGGCGGCGTTGGGGTGGGTGATAGTCAGGGCCGCTCGGGACTTGACCGTCTTGAGGTTGATGGCTGCTCGACGTCGGGACATGGTTGCTCCAATCTTTGAGGTTGAAAAAGGCGCCGCATCGGGTACATCGTCTTGCTCACTCTCTCAAACGGGATATCAACGCGTCGGTGCAAACCGCCACGTCGATTCACCAATATCGATGACGTCACCCAGGACCACGCTCATACGCGGGCATATAGCACCATTGCCTAATCGGTCTTCAGCGGCTCCGCGTTCAACTGTGCCACAACGAAGGCACCAAGTGTTTCTTCGGCGCGATTTGCGGCAGTGGGCCGATTACTACGCTCATACCTGGATTGGAAAATACTTGAAGCGACTTACATTCTGGACGCATTGTCGGGCGTTTACTGGCCTGGGGGCTTGGCGCCCTGTTCAAACGCTGCAACTTCCTCCATGAGGATCGGCACCGCCAGATTGCAGGAGTGAATGCCCATCACGGTGGTGAGCTGGATGACCTCGAGGATCTCCTCCACGGTTGCTCCGGCCTTGAGCGCATTTTTCATGTGACGGCGCACACCTGGCGCGTAGAGATGAGTGGTCGCGGCATTGATCGCGATCATCACCAGTTCCTTGAACTTCTGTGGGAGCGGACCGTTTCGATGCGGCACGCTGCGAAATGCGAGGTAGGCCTCTATAAACTCCGGGTCGAGTTCGCGCAGCTGGTCCCACAGGGGGTTCCAGTCGCCCCGGGCGATATGGTCCTCGCAATTCGGCGTAGGGATAGTGGCTTTTTCCTGTTTCATTGAATGTCCTTCGTCGGCTAAGCCAGGTCCGCATCGCGCAGCATGAAGTCGGCGACCCGTTCGCCGAACATGATGGCGGGGGCGTTGGTGTTGGAAGAAGCAATGGTCGGCATCACTGATGCATCGGCAATCCGTAAGCCTGTGATGCCGTGGACCTTGAGCTGCGAGTCGACCACGGAGTCTTCGCGGGACCGGCCCATTCGGCAGGTACCCACGGTGTGCCACGCGGTTTGCCCGGTCTCACGCGCGTATTCAAGCAGGGCATCATGGTCTGTGACCTCCTGTCCGGGGCGCTCCTCTCGTGCGATCACATCCTTCAGCGCAGGCTGGCTGGAAATCCGACGGATCAGGCGTAACAAGTCGACCGCAGTGTCCTGGTCTTGCCGTTCGGCCAGGTAGTTTGGCTGGATGCTGGGGAACGTCGTGGGGTCCGGCGACGTGCAGTGAATGCTTCCCCGTGACTTTGGGTAAAGCATGAAGCCGCCGATTGAAAATCCGGACCAGGGGTCGATGCCGGCCCCGGGGCTGCGCGAGTAGCGATCTTTGCCGCTGATGTGATAGATCCGCACCATCACATCGGGCCGGGTGGCCCCAGGCACTGCGCGCGTGATGGCGTGCGCAGTAGATGACGTGCTGGCCAGCAGGCCACGCCGTGTGAAGATGTACTGTAGGGCCGCGCGCATCTTGTAGAGCGGGCTACGCATCAGGTCGTTGATCGTTCCGGGGATGTTGCTGCGGTAGGCGCGGCGCACCTGAAGGTGGTCGCTCATGTTTTCTCCGACGGCGGGCAAGGAATGTGTGGCCTGGATGCCTGCTTCCTGCAGGCATTCAAGATTGCCGATGCCTGAGAGTTCCAGCAACTGCGGCGACTGGATTGTACCGGCGCAAAGCACGACTTCGCGTCCCGCCAGCGCAGTGTGGCGCTGGCCGTCAAGCTGGTATTCCACGCCGCTGCAACGCGAGCCTTCAAGCAGCACCCGCCGGACCAGCGCGCCCGTGCGAATCTCCAGATTGGGGCGCTTGCGGGCAGGGTTCAGGTAAGCCACAGCCGCGCTCCAGCGCCGCCCATTCCATGCCGTCTGCTCGAGGTAGCGAACGCCTTCGTAGCTCCCGGCGTTGTAGTCCTTGGTATCTTCAATGCCTGATTCTCGGCACGCGGCAATCCACGCATCAGAGATCACGTCCGGCTCGGAAGCGCCGCGGTCGGTGATGCGAACCGGCCCGGTCTGGCCGCGCAGCGGGTTGGCGCTGAAGACGTTGCTTTCCAGTCGCTTGAAGTAGGGCAACAGGTCCTGAAACGACCAGCCGTTGATGCCCATTTCTTTCCAGCTGTCGTATTCCTGCGGGTCGCCCCAGACATACGCCATGCCATTGAGGGCGCTGGAGCCGCCCAGGACTTTCCCACGCGGCCAGTAGATTCGCTGTCCCTTCAGGGCATGCTGTGACTCTGTTTCAAAGCGCCACGCATACTTGTCGTTGGTGAGCAGCTTACCCACCCCCAGCGGCACGTGGATCCAGATATTCCGGTCAGGCCCGCCGCCCTCGAGCAAGAGCACGCGGTAACGACCGTTGCTGGTCAGCCTGTGGGCCGCGGCGCAGCCCGCAGAACCTGCGCCGACCACAATGAAATCGAACTTCTCCATGTCACCCTTTGGGCTGTGCGCGGTGTTTGAAGGAGTCGCGCCGAAAGCTGTAGAGTGCATTCGGATCGACCTTGACATCGACCACGGCCGGCCTGCCGCAGGCGATGGCTTGGGCCACCGTTGCTGCCAAGTCAGCAGCCCGGTCCACCCGAAAGCCCTTGGCACCCCAAAGTTCGGCCAGCTGGTCATAAGGCGGATTCGGCACGTCGGCACCTATGTAGCGTTCGCCGAAGAAGTCCCGCTGGTAGGCTTTCTCGGCGCCCCAGCAGCCGTTGTTCATGACGATGCACACGGTGTTGATGCCGTTTTGCACGGCAGTTCCAATTTCACTGTTCGCCATACCGAAGCCGCCGTCGCCCATCAGGCTCACCACTGTCCGGTGCGGCTGCGCCAGCTTGATGCCAAGGCCGCAGGCATAGGAAAAGCCCACCAGTCCGAAGTCCAGCGGCGTGAAAAGCGCCGGTGGCTGGCAGTAGCGAAGGTGGTCCGTCGCCTGCAGGCACAAGGTCCCAGCATCCATGGTGTACATGCAGTCGTCAGGCAGCACGTCGCGGAGCGTCTTGAAAAGGAATCCAGGCTGCAACGGGTCTGATCCGCTGCCCGCATCGCTGTCGCGCTTTTCCAGCAGGAGCCCCCTGGACTTCACGAACTCGGACGTCCAGCCGCGTACCTCGTTGCCTGCAACGTGCCCGTCGAGCAAGGCAGTCAGATCGCGTGCAACTTCTCCCGCAAATCCGGCGATACCGACTTCCACAGGGAAAAAGCGCCCGATCGCAGTGGGTTCCACTTCGACCTGGATGATCCGGGCTTCGCTGTTCAGATTGTCGTAGGAATAGAACGTCGTGTTGAAGCCAAGGCGTGTGCCCAGCGCAAGAATGACATCCGCGCGTTTCGCCAGGTCGGTCGCGACCGCATTGCCGCGCGGGCCTACCTGGCCCGCGTACAACCGGTGGGTGCAGGGGATCGCGTCGCCGTGCCCGGGGGACATCGCAACAGGAACGTCCAGCTTCTCTGCCAGCGCCAGGACTGCTTCGTGGCAACGAGAATTCTTCACGCCGCCGCCGGCAATGATCAGCGGTCGCTTCGCGCCCTTGAGCAATTTTGCGGCGCGTGCCAGCAGCTCGCGAGAGCCGGTAAAACCGCCGTCCAGCTGCCTGCCGCGCGGCGATTGCATGGCGGAGAATTCTGCTGTCTCGGCCAGCAGGTCGCGCGGCAGATTCAGCAACACCGGGCCCATCCGTGGGCTGAGCGCCGTGCGGAAAGCCTCGCGCAGCATCTCCGGAATGCGCGCCGTCTGCGTCAGCATCAGTGTCTTTTTGGTGATCGGCTTGAAGAGCGATTGCTGGTCCACTTCCTGAAAGGCATCGCGGTAGACGTGCGCGGAAGAGAGAGAGCCAGCGAGTGCGACGACCGGCGAGTAAGCCGCGTAAGCCTGCGCCAGCCCGGTGACGAGGTTGGTAGCGCCGGGTCCATTTTGGCCCGCGAGAAACACGCCCGCCTTGCCAGAGGCCCGGGCGTAGCCGTCGGCCATATGGACACCTGTGCGCTCGTCTCGCACACCAATGAACCGCACCGTCTTTGCGTCGAACAGCGCGTCGAAAATCTCCATGCCGGCCGAGCCGATCAGTCCGAATACGTGCGTAACGCCTTCAGCCACGAGCGATTCGACCACGGCCTGGCCGCCGGTCAATGTAGTCAATGTAGTCATGTCATTTACTCCGATGAAGGGTCTGTCGACCCGTGAAATTGATTGGGTTCAGGGAATGCGGTGCGTGCGGAAAAGTACCCGTCACTCCGGCGTGATGCCGCTGTCTTGGACTAGTTTTCCCAGTTTGCGAATGTCGCCGACGATGAACCTGTCGAACTGCGCGAGAGTGAGCTTTTCCTGGGTCAGGCTGCCTGGGCACGACTATCTTGCCTTCCACTGAGGCTCTCGCTTTTGTGTCCACGCCGCCACCCCCTCAAGCCGATCCTCACTGAGGTACGGGTTAGGCCCCACATCCAGCCGCAACGCTGCGGCCAAGGGAAGATCGCGGCCTTTGGTGATCATCGCTTTGTAGCGACGGGTGCTCAGCGGCGCATTGCGCGCAACACTGGCTGCCCACTCCGCCACGCGGCGCGCCAGTTCGGATCGCGGGACAACCTCGTTCACCAGACTAAGCGCCCGCGCTTCATGCGCGCCGACGCGGCGGGCGGTATAGAGCAGGTCGAAGGCCGCAGGAAGCGATATCACTCGCGGAAGCACCTGCGACGCGAAGTTGGCGCCCAGTCCAAGCGTCGCCTCAGGGAAGCCGATCTGCAGGTCATCCGCGGCAATACGCACATCGCACGCCAGCGCAAGTTCGGCGCCGCCGCCCAGCGTGAAGCCGAAGACGGCCGCCACGGTAGGCTTTCCGCATTCGAGTACAGCCTCGAATATGTTGCGGCGTGTGCCCCTCATCTGGAGCGCGTCTCGCTGCAGGCGTGCGCGGACATCCAACTCACGCGTTTCGATCAGATCCCTGCCGACGCAAAAGCCCTTACCGTCGGCTCCCTGGAGGACGACCACCCTGACTTCTGGATCGATATCTGCGGCCTCGATGGCCGTGATGAGATCGTCCATCACGGCGAGCGATAGTGCGTTGACCCGCTCGGCCCTGTCGATGGTGATCGTTGCGACATGATCTGCCACTGCATACCGCACGAATGAGTCCGCCGCTGGCAGATGGTGCTCAGACATCGGAGGCTCCGACGATTCGCGTATCAATGCCGATGACCACGGGAGGGTTGAGTGTGACGACCAGCGGATTGACGTCAACGGTTGCACCGTAGCTTTGGGCCGCCGTACTAAGCTTGACCAGCACATGCGCCACTTGCTCGGCGATCTGCGGATAACGCTGCCCCAGAAAGCGGCCTGCAGCGGTGTTGGAGATCATTCGACCTACTGAAGCAGCGTTCACCTTGCCGCAAGGCAGAAGTGCGACATCCCGCATGAATTCTGCTGCGCTTCCGCCGGCTCCGAAGATGAGCACTGCGCCTATGTCCTTGTCCTGGCTTATTCCTGCGAAAAGCTGAAGGAAGCCGGATACGAACTGCTCGACGACAACTCGCCCCTCGCTGTGTACCGCCAACGCTTGGTACGCCTTCGCTGCGGATGCCCGGTTGTTCACTCCGAGAACAACCAGTCCTGCCGCGGCCTTGTGCGTGCTGCACGGCACGTCGGCCTTCATAACGACAGGAAAGCCTATGGTCTCGGCCGCGTCGACCGCCTCACCCACTCTTCGCGCGCACCGAGCAGTGGCGAAGGGTATGCCAACTTTCGACAGCAGTTCTCCAGCTTCCCAGTAAGTCAGCTCCTTGTCTCGCGGAACAGCCAGCGACAGTGCGTGTGCGTCAACTCCGGATTGCCGCGTGCCCGCAGGCACCTCCACGAGCGAGGACAGTGACCATTTCTGCAACGCCTTCACAAACCGGTGTGAACCAGCGAACACTGGTCCGGGAAAATTGAACAAGAGCGGAACGACGTCGTCGGTCAGATGCGGCACGGGCCACCATGTGACGGCGACCCGCTTGCCGGGCCGCGAGAACTCCTGCAGCGGAGCCCTCATTAGACGCTCGGATTGCATGTGCATCGCACAGACGTATACATCGAAGTCGTTTTGATCGACGAAAGCGCCATAAGCAGCCAGACCGGCGTCAGGCTTGGTGAGCATGTCCACCGGGTCGAACGGGTTGCCAATCCCGGCCAGTGGGAAGTGCGCACGCGCAACCTCGCCAAATGATGTGCTCACCGGCGGAAGGGAAAAGCCCTCGTCGCTAGCTTGGTCTGCGAGCAGCGCCGCCTCTCCACCGGATAGCGCGAAGGCCCCGAGGCTCAACGTGCGCCGGGGTGCGCGATCCCACCACCGAAACAGCGACGCGACTTCCCAAAGCTGATCAATGTCGTCGACCAGTGTGACACCCACTTCTGAGAGAAGCGAGCGCTCCACCTCCCAGTTGCCCGCGAGGGCCCCGCTGTGGGTCTGCGCCGCCGCGCTTCCTACGGCGCTGCGGCCCGCCCGCAACAGAACAACGGGCTTTCCCGCGCCGTGGGCGCGCTCAAGCGCAGGCACGTAATCCATCGAAGGACCAAGCCCCTCGACCATCAGGCATATCACCTCGATTCGTCCATCGTCGACGGCATAGTTGACCAAGTCCCAAACCGTCACTCCGAGCTGAACTCCCGTCGCGACTGAGATGCCGATGCCAACTCCCGCAGCCTGTGCACGGTTGTAGACAACTTTGTTTCCCGCTCCGCTCTGCGTGAACAGGGCGATGGGTCCTGGTCGCACATGTTGCGGTTCGAGCTGATTGGAGTTGCTTCGCGGGACGTAGGCATCCAACAGATTAACCAGGCCAATGGAGTTCGGGCCAAGCACGGTTACGCCGGTCTCTGCGATGAGTTGGAGCATTTGATCTTTGCGTCGCGCCCCCTCAGCGCCGGATGCTCCTTCTCCAATGCCCGAGCTGACGACCAGGGCCGACTTCGCGCCCGCTGCCACTGCGTGCCGAATATTGTCAAGGACCGAATCTGCCCTTGTGACAATGACCACCGAATCGATCCGACCAGGCAGCACGTCCAGAGACGGAAAGCACCTCAGACCCTGAACCTCAGAGCGCCCAGGATTGACGGGATAGATCTGCCCTTCGTAGCGGTGACGCAGCAGGTTGTACACCGAGCCGCCGCTGAAAGATGCGATCTTGTCGTTCGCGCCGACCACCGCCACGGCCTTCGGTCTGAGCAGGCTTTCTAGGTCGAGCCGCGAACGCTTGTGTTCTGAAACGGGTATGGCTTTAATGGCCGGCTGCTGCATTCACATTCCTTTAACTTCTTGGGTGCTGCACATGTTAACCGCAGTCTGTTGTGCTTTGGAACAAGCACAAACAAGCAGGCGACAGACAAGCAGGCGATTGTGAACGGCTACTTTCCCCCCTCAAATCGAATGCACCCGTTCAAATGGCACTCACCCATCTATGCCACGCACTATGCGAGTTCGTCAAGGTTGCAATAGATCGGTGCGGTACTTTTCGAGAAAATTGGTGCGCACCTCGCCGCGGCGGAACGCAGCGTGCGCGAGTGTCTTGCGCAGGAATGCGAGATTGGTTTCGATTCCGCCAATCTGTGTCGCATCAAGGGCGGATAGCATTCGATCGATGGCGGATTGTCTGTCAGGGCCGTGGGCAATGATCTTCGCAATCATCGGATCGTAAAAGTGGGTGATGCGATCGCCCTGGCGAACGCCGGTATCTATCCGCACGTCCCGCAGCATTTCTGGAAATCGAAGCGTCGACAGAACGCCGGGAGATGGTAGGAATCCTTTGGCGGGACGCTCGGCGTAGAGCCTGCACTCTATCGCGTGGCCCGATCGGCGAATATCCTGCTGCGTACGGACCGGCAATGCGTGTCCGGCCGCGAGTTGAATTTGCATGGCCACGAGGTCGAGGCCCGTGTTCATTTCCGTGACCGGGTGCTCGACCTGGATGCGCGTGTTCATTTCGAGAAAATAGAATTGTTCCGTATCGGCATCGAGAATGAACTCGATGGTTCCGGCGCTGCGGTAGCGCTCCTGCTTGCACAGCGCGATTGCCGCGTCGAACATCGCTTCCCGCGTTGCATCCGAGATGCCGGGTGCCGGACTCTCCTCGATCACTTTCTGGAAGCGACGCTGCAGCGAACAATCGCGTTCGAACAGATGCACCGCATGGCCGTCACCGAAACCGAATACCTGGACTTCGACGTGCCGCGCCTCGGCAATGTATCGTTCGAAGTACACGGAGCCGTCACCGAACGCGCGTTGCGCCATCGACTGCGTTCCCTCGAATGCGGCCGACAGGTCTTCCTCCCGATCCACGCGTCGCATGCCGATTCCGCCTCCGCCGCTCGCGGCCTTGATCAGCAGCGGATACCCGACCTCCGCCGCTGCTTCCCGCAGCCCCGCCGTTTCGCCGAACGCGAAACGCAGACTGCCGGGCAAGATCGGCACTCCGGCCGCTTTGGCGAGCAGGCGAGCCCGCTCCTTGTCACCCATGTCCTCGATCGTCTTCGGGGTGGGGCCGATCCATGTCAGTCCCGCATGTTGCATCGCGGCGGCAAATTCATGGTTCTCGGACAGGAATCCGTAGCCCGGATGGATGCCCTCGGCGTCGGTCTCCCGCGCCGCCTGTGCAATGCGGTCCATCCTCAGGTAACTCTCTGCGGGCGGGGCAGCGCCGATTGCCACGGCTTCGTCGGCAAGGGCGACGTGCATGGATTGGGCGTCCGCCTCCGAATACACCGCAACCGTGGCAATGCCGAGGGTTTTGCAACTGCGAATGATGCGGCAGGCGATCTCGCCGCGGTTTGCAACCAATATCTTCTTCAATGAGATGCCTCTTGGACCGCAGGACTGCGGTGGTTCTCGTTGTGGGTAAGTCTTTTCATATGTCTTAGAGTATACAATCTCACACAATATGACAAGCGCTGAAATCAGCCGCATCCCGACGGGCGCAAGCGGAACGACGATCCTCGATGAACCAAGCGCCAAGCATCTGCTCGCCGCCGCGGGAGTGGCGATTCCGCTGGGCCGGGTGATCGGATCGGCCGACGAACTGCCGAGCGCGCTTGCTGGAATGGCATTCCCGCTGGTGGCGAAACTCGTCAGTCCAGGCGCGACGCATAAATCGGACGTCGGCGGAGTGAAGCTCCATCTCCAATCGCCAGACGAAGTCCGCGCCGCCGTGCAAGATCTCGAGGCGAGTGCGCGCAATCGCGGGCTTCGCATCGACGGCTTTCTCGTCGAGGAAATGATTGCCGGCCAGGAACTGGTCATCGGCGGAGTGATGGACCCGCGCTTCGGCCCGATATTGATGCTGGGCTTGGGCGGGGTATTCGTGGAGGTATTGCGCGATGTGGTGTTTCGAATCTGCCCGCTCGATCGGGTCGACGCGATTCAAATGATCGACGATCTGCAAGGGGCACCGCTGCTGCGCGGTGCGCGCGGCCGTGCGCCGATATCCGAGGCGGCATTGGTGCAGATGATCTTGGCGGTTGGTGGGGAAGACGGGGTGCTGATGGCCGGCCGGCAGCGGATCGCGGAACTCGACATCAATCCGGTGATTGTGGACGGCGTACGCGCGGTCGCCTGTGATGCCCGCATCGTGCTCCAACATGGCTGATCCCGACAAGGATGTCCTACAGCGCTTCCAGCCGCTGTTTGAACCGCGGGTAATCGCGGTAGTCGGCGCCTCGGCGACCGGGGTCACCCCGGGAAACGAATTCATCCGGCATAGCCGCGCCCTCGGTTACCGCGGAAGCATCGTCGCAATCCACCCGAGCGCTTCGATCGTCGAGGGGGAACCCGCGGTTCGCTCGTTTGCCGACATTGCCGGCATAATCGATTACGCTTACATCGCCATTGCGGCTGCCCGGATTCCGGAACTGATCACCAGTGCCAGGGGGAAACTTCACTTTGCCCACGTCATGTCGAGCGGCTTTGGCGAGGTCGCGGAAGGGCGGGAACTCGAGCAGCGACTGGTCGAGGCAGCGCGCGTTGCCGGCGTCCGTGTTTTGGGTCCCAACTGCCTGGGGATCTATTCGCCCCGCGGAGGCATTACTTTCGCCAACGGCAGCGATGCGCAGCGAGGTACGGTAGGCGTGGTTTCGCAAAGCGGCGGACTTGCGGTAGACATGCTCCTGCGCGGTCGGACGCGAGGCTTACGCTACAGCGGACTGGTAACAATAGGCAACAGTGCCGACGTCGGGCCGGCCGAACTGCTGGAATTCTTCATGGCTGATGCGGAAACGCGCGTCATCGGCTTTTACCTAGAAGACGTCAAGGACGGCAGGCGATTTTTCGACGCCTTGCGCGCCGCGCGCGGCCGAAAACCCGTGGTGTTGCTGGTCGGCGGCCAGACCGCCCAGGGCCGTCTGGCCGCGACCTCACATACGGGTTCGCTTGCCTCAAATCTTGCCATCTGGCAAGGCCTGAGCCGTCAGACGGGGGCTATTCTGGTACAGTCCCTGGACGAGTTCCTGGATGCCTTGCTCGCCTTTCAGACCCTCGTTCCGCGCACCGACCGCCCCACCCGCCGTGTCGTTCTTTTCGGCAACGGCGGCGGTACCAGCGTACTCGCGGCGGACGAATTCGCGAGGCGCGGTCTCGAAGTCTCGCCGATGGAAAAAACCGCGATCGAGGCACTGCTTGCACTCAAGCTTCCCCCCGGCACATCGGTCGTCAATCCGATCGACGCCCCGGCCGGCACGCTGCGCCAGCAGGAAGGGTGGATCGCCGAACAGATCCTCGATTGCGTATTCGGACTTGCCGCGCCCGACGCGGTCGTGATGCACATCAATTTGCCGGTGTTCGTCAGTTCGGCCGACCAGCGCGTCGATTTTCTCAACAATCTGATCGCGGCAGCATTGCGCGTCCGGCAAAAGCATCCCGGTCGCGCCCATTTTTGCCTAGTCCTGCGATCGGACGGAAGCGAAGCTGTCGAGGCGCGGCGCCGAACCTACCGCGGCGAAGCGTTAGCGTACGAAATACCGGTGTACGACGAGATGATCAATGCGGCGCAAGCGCTGGCGGCGGTGTCTAGTTTCGAGCGTTTTTTGATGACACGCGCGGCCGGACAGGGCGCGTAGGTGAGCGAGCCGGCTGCGGGCCGTATTGTTCGCGTAGCAGCTTCACCGCCACGCCGCCGACATCGCGAACGAGTCGTTCGGTCGCCAGTCGTTCGACTGCATTTTGCGCCGGCAGCCGCACATCGGACTCCGGGAGGCGGATCACCCCGTGTCGGTTGCGCGCCGGGCCGATTCAATATTCTATGATGGCTACTGCCTGGCCTTCGGCGACATCTTCGGTTTCCTTCACCAGAATTTGCGTCAAAGTCCCGGCCACTGAAGCCATCACCGGAATCTCCATCTTCATGGATTCGAGAATCATGATCGTGTCCTCTTCGGCAACACGCGCGCCGGGCTGCAGGACGATTTTCCAGACCTTGCCGGTGATTTCGGATTTGACGGTTTCGCTTGCCACGGGATTTTCCTTGCTTAATGTAAATGTGCCTAGAACACCCCGATGCGGATAGTCGGGATCAAAACGTGGTCGGCCATCCGGCCATCAGATGTTTGCCAATGCCGCGGCTGAGGCGACGCTTGTGCACTTCGAGCAGACGTGAGAGCCAAGCGCGCGACTCGCGCGGGTCGATTACGGCCTGGGCCGAAAAAATGCTGGCAAGGTCATAAGCGCTGCTCTCTCGCTGGAGATCTTCCACCAGTTTCTGGAAACGCTCCGGTTCGGTTTCGGCGCGCACGCCGTAGACGACGTTGACCGCTACAGTCGGATCCATGAAGCCGACTTCGGCGCAGTGCCAAGCGAGCATTTCGTCTGAATTTCTGGTGCCACCCATATTGAGATAGGCCTGACCGTAGGATTTGCGCAGAACGATCGAGAACTTGGGAACGGTGCACATTTGCAAGGCCGTCATGAAGTTCATTATCTTGCCCGGCGCCTTGCGCCGCTCGCCTTCAACACCGATCAGGAATCCGGGGGTATCCGCGAGAATTATAATCGGAATATTGAACGAGTCGCAAAGGACCAGAAACGTGGTCGCCTTGTCGCACGAGTCGGAGTCAAGCGCTCCACCTTTGAACATCGGGTTGCTGGCGAGGAAGCCGACCACCTGGCCGTTGATGCGGGCCAGCGCCGTGTATGCGGTGCGCGCAAAGCGATCCTTGAGCGCAAATACGCTGTCTTTGTCGGAGATCGCTGCCACAACTTTGCGCACGTCGTACACCTTGGCGCGGTTTTCCGGAACGATGTTGAGGATTTCCTGGACCGTTTGGTCCGAACCGGCCGGTACCGCCGCCTGGGGCGGTAGTTCCCCGTGATTGCTGGGCAGATATGACAGGAACTTCTTTAGCAGATCGAGCGCCTCTTCATCGGTATCAACCGCATAATCCACTTTTCCAGTCACTTCCGACTGCATGCGCCAGCCGGCAAGTTCCTGCGGGTCTATCTTTTGGTTGATCGCGACCTCGGTGACCTTGGGACTGGCAATCGCGAGGTATGCGTCCTTGCGCATGACGACGAAATCCGACAGCTGGGTAAACCAGCACGCGGTGCCGAACGCGGGCCCGAGCACCGCGGAGACGTAGGGGATCTCGCGCATGCGCACGAATTGGTGGGGATCCTGCCCTAGTATCCCGGTGCCGACGGCGCCCATGGTATCGGGAATGCGCGCCCCGGAGGATTCATTGAGCAGCACGAAGGGAATGCCGTTGGCGATGGCGGCTCTACGCATATGCCCCATTTTGCGCACGTTGATCGGGCTCGAGGAGGCGCTCTTGACGGTGATATCGTGGGAAATGATCGCCGCTTCACGTCCCGCAATGCGGCCATAGCCGGTGATCTTGCCGTCTGCCGGGGTTTCCTCCCGCGCTTCCGGCCGATCGGAAACAGCAAACATCCCGAGTTCGAGGAAGCTGCCCGGATCGACCAGATAGTCGATGCGCTCGCGCGCGTTCAGCCGCCCCAGAGCCCGCTGCTTCGCCAAGCGTTTTTCTCCCCCCATGGCCAAAGCCAAAGCCTTACGCCGTCCGAGTTCTTCCGCATACTTTTCGAAAGCCATCAATCCTCCATCCTAGGGGTGAATCATCTTTGCGACCCACTTGCGAACAATCCTAACATAAACGATGGTAGACTTTTTCTTTTCGCAAGTCGACTGGTTCGCATATCGGTTGCGGGCGCGCTGCGGATACACCGAGAACTGAAAGAAAGGCTGACGCTATGAGCTGGCAACCTGAGGTAGACGAGATCGATCGACGGCGCGCGTTCGCGCTGCAGCTGGGGGGGGAGGATGGCGTGCGCCGCCAGCACGAAGGCGGGCGCCTGACTGCGCGCGAACGCATCGACCGGCTGGTCGATCCGGGCTCCTGGTTCGAGATCGGTGCTCTGACCGGTAAGGGCGAATACGATGCCGAGGGAAAGCTCATACGCGTGCGCCCCGCGAACGCGATCATAGGTACCGGCAGGATCAACGGTCGCAAGGTTTCGCTCTCCATCGACGATTACACCATTCGCGGCGGATCCTCCGATGCCACTATTTCTGAAAAATGGATCTACGCCGAGAACTATGCGCTGGAACACCGCCTTCCGCTGGTGCGCCTGGTCGAGAGCGCCGGCGGCAGCGTGAAGCTGGTCGCGAAGCAAGGCGGTACCAAGATTCCCGGGTATCCCACATGGTCCATGGCCGGTATGCTCGGCTACATTCCGGTGGTTGCGGTGGCGATGGGGCCTTGCGCAGGGCTTGGCGCCCTGAAGGCCGGCTGTGCGCATTTCTCCATAATGGTCAAAGGCACGAGCCAAGTATTTGCGGGCGGACCGCCCGTGGTCCAGCGCGCCGGCATGGGGGGTCAGATTGACAAGGAGGTTCTGGGAGGTTCTGCCGTCCACACGCGCCAAAGCGGCGTAATCGACAACGAAGCCGAAAACGAGGATCACGCCTTCGAATTGGTTCGCCGCTTTCTCTCCTACATGCCTTCCAGCGTGTTCGAATTGCCGCCGAAACTTGACTCGAACGACGATCCAGATCGCCGCGAAGAAGCGCTGCTAACGATCATTCCGCGCGAAAAGCGCAGGGTATATAAATCGAGGAAGATTCTTGAATTGGTCCTCGATAAGGGGTCGCTCCTGGAAATAGCACCTTTTTACGGACGCTCGTCGATTACCTGCCTGGCGCGTCTCAATGGATATGCCGTCGGCGTCATTTCGAACGATCCGTATCACAACGGCGGAGCTCTGAATCGGCCAGCTGCAGAAAAGATGGAGTCGTTTATCGATCTTTGCGACACCTTTCACTTGCCCATCATCAACTTTGTCGATCAACCGGGCACTGTGGTCGGCGTCGACAGCGAACTGAAAGGGAACGTGCGCGGCTCGATCCGGGTTGTGTCGGCGATCGAACAATCTAGAGTGCCGTGGTGCGCGATCGTGGTTCGTCGCCTGTTCGGACTGGCCGGAACCGGGTATGCACGCCTACAGGGCATCAATCTGCACTATGGATGGCCGTCGGCGCGTTGGGGCTCGATCCCGTTTGAGGGCGGCATCGCCGCAGCGTACCGCCGCGAGCTCGACGGGCTGCCCGAAGAAGAGCGCACTCAACGCCTGGCCGAACTGGACCGGTACTACGAGCAGCTTGAGTCGCCGTTCCTGACGGCGGAGAAATTCAGCGTTCCGGACATCATCGACCCGCGCGATACGCGCCGCGTGCTTTGTCACTGGATCGAAGATGCGTACCGAATTCTCCCGGAACAACTGGGACTGCGGGCGCGCACCATGCGCAAATAACTTGTAGGGACATCTCCCGCGCGACCCCGTGAAAACGGAGCCGATGGGACGTCGGCGAGGAAGGGATGATTGGCGATACTCGACAGGCGATTGGTGCGGAGAAAAGGGCAGATGAACGCCCTGCGTTCGGGTCGCTGCTATGGATGGCATAGTCCTCTGCATCGGGCCGGTCGTGCTCATCATGGTAGGCAATGGTGGCCAAGATGGCCAGAACGATCTGGGCAGTGACGGCTAAAGAGCAGGATTACCAGACTGGCTACAAGAGTATCAGGCCGCAAACGGGGTGATAAACGAGGGCTGCCAGATTTATCCTAAAAACGGCAGTTGAAACCGAGAACTCGGCATAGGTCATTGATTAAAAACACATTGTGGAACTTGAACGAGTCACTCAAAAGGAACTGCTCCGCAGTCATGGAAATCGACCACAAACCCGCGTCAATGCTAGAGTTTTCTGTTTTCGGACGGCTTGAACTGCCGTTTTTAGGTTTATCAACCAACGCAACAAAAGGTATGATCAATGCCGAAAATAGACGCGCACCACCACTTGTGGAATCTCGATCAAAACCCCTTATCCCTGGCTGAAAGATGTCGCGCATGACAGGGGATGGGGTGATTGGTCGAGTTTGCGCCAGAATTATCTTGTCGCGGATTTCCTAGCAGATGCACGCGACCAAGATATCGAGAAGTCGGTGCACGTTCAGGCGAACTTTGATCCGGCCAATCCGGTAGGCGAAACCGAATGGCTTGATCAGGTCGCGTCGCAGCCGCAATCACGGGGCTTTCCGCATGCAATTGTCGCCTACGCCAATCTTGCCGATCCAGGTGTTGAGAGGGTGCTCGAGGGGCATGCGCGGTTTGCGCGCGTGCGCGGCATCCGACAGGTTCTGAATCGCCACCCGAATCCCAAGTTGAACCGCGCCGACCGCGACTATCTCGCCGACGAGAACTGGCAGCGCAATGTTGGCCTGCTTCGAGGGTTCGGCATGTCGTTCGACGTGCAGGTGTATTACCAGCAAATGCCTGCGGTAGCCGTACTGGCGCGCCGCTATCCCGATATTCAGTTCATCCTCGATCACGCCGGAATGCCGGCCGAGCGCGACGCGCCGGCAATGGTCGGTTGGCGACGTGGTATGCGCTTGCTCGCCGACACGCCCAACGTGGCAGTGAAGCTGTGCGGTTACGGCATGCTGGACACTCGCTGGACGACCGACTCGATTGCGCCGTTTGTTCTGGAGCCCATCAGCGCGTTCGGTGCCAAGCGCTGCATGTTCGCTTCGAATTTCCCTGTCGACAAGCTGATGGCTAACTATGACAGGCTGTGGAACGCCTACTCCGCGATCACCGCCCGGTTCTCGGCGGCCGATCGGCATAGTCTTTTCTACGAGACAGCAGAACGAATCTACCGGATTTAGCGCATCCAGTGCGACATCGGCGCGCCAGCCACAGGCGACGCGAAGGCTGCGAGGCGGTCCATTTTCAGGGAGCCTACATAGGCCGTTTTCAGGTCTGCTCCGCCGAAAGTGAGGCTCGTGGGAAAGAACAGCGACTTGCCGTCCGGATCCTCAAACACGGTATGCGCCTGTCCCGACGGCGTGAGAACGATCAGGGCGTTGCGCGTAATTTCGGTAATCCACAGGTTTCCTGCCGCATCAAAGGTAATGCCATCCACCTTCGCGCCAGCGAACAGCGGATCCGGTCCGAACGACTCTCGTGCTCCAAGGCTGCCGTCCTGTTTCAGCGGTTGGCGGGAGATGCGGCCGGCAGCCGTTTCCGCGATGTACAAGTACCGTTCAGCCGCATCGATGCGCACCTCATTGGCGAAGTACAGTCTGTCGGCGACCTTGCGTGAACCCTGTTTGTCCATCAAAACAACATAACCATCGGGTATGAGCTTGTGCACCGCCTCCGAGCGGGGCTCGGTCAGCGTGGACACGCTCACCCACAGGCGGTCGCGCTGATCGATATAAACGAAGTTCACTGATCCCAGCGGGTGGCCTTCAAACTGATCGAGGACGACTTCATGCGTGCCGTCCCGTCGCAGACGGTAAAGCTTTCCGTCACCGATGTTGGCGATGAAAAAAGAACCATCGCCGGCCATGGCGATGCCGTTGGGAACGCCGCCAATCGACCCAAGGCGGGATTGCGCTCCGGTTGGATCGATTCGCGTGAGCGCGGACCGATCATCCGAGATCCAGAGCGTACCGTCCGGTTCGGCGATTATGCACTCGGGTCTGCTCAGGCTGGTTCCGACGTAGCGGAAGTCCTGCGCCTGCAGGCGGAACTGGGTGATCTCGGGCATCGCGTACTCCGTGCATTGCGTTGATATTGACCGCTCCCGGAATCGCCTGGCAGATGGCAAAACTGCGCCAGCAACGCGCACTCAGCGATCGGCCAGCGCTGCCTTGAGCAGTCCCGGGATTTCTTCCAGAGAACTGGCGACCAACGCTCCGGCTTGCGCAAGCAAAGCGCGCTTTGCGGTTGCGCTGTCGTTGCCCCCACGGATTATCGCCGCGATGTGGCCAAAGCTGATTCCCGGAGGGTAGTTTTCCTGGAACGCCCCCGCCACAAGCGCCACAACCGGCTTGCGCAACTCGCCGCTGGCAATCGCTTCCGCCACTTCGCTTTCGTGAGATCCGCCGGGCTCGCCGAAGATCACGCAGGCATCGGTCTCGGCATCGGCCTCGAACAAGCGCAGCACTTCCAGCATGCGCATGCCGACGATGGGATCGCCCCCCATCGACACGCACGTTGAAGCACCCAATCCGCTGCGACCAAGCGTCCGGCAAATCTCGGCAGACATGCCGCCGGAGCGCGAACAGACGCCGATTCGTCCCGGCGCGTAAAGAACCCGCGCGCTGTCCCCGCCGATACCGCCCATTTTGCATTTCCCCGGTGAAATCAACCCGTTTGAATTGAATCCGACCATGTGCGCACCGGCGGCGCGCGCCGCGCTCACGGCGACCGACGCGTCATGCCGCGGCAGATTCTCGCCCAGACACAGCAACATCTTGATGCCGGCGTCTACGGCTTCGAGCACGGCGTCCTTTACGGAGTGCGCGGGGACATAAATGGCGCTCGCGTTGGCACCGGTCGCAGCCATGGCTGCGGCGACCGTGTTGAAGACCGGCACCCCTTCCACCTCCTCTCCGCCTCGTCCAGGAGTCACTCCCGCGACGATGTGTGTACCGTACTCCAGGCAGTAGCGCACGTCAAAGCGCGCCTGGTTCCCGGTGATACCCTGAATCAGCAGTCGGGTATGTTCGTCGATCAGAATACTCATGCTGGAGTCCCTTGCGGTAATCTGTTCACTGCGGCAACGATCTCTCCTATCCCGTCCGCGAGACTTGCTCCGTTGGGGAGGTAGCGAATTCCGGGAATCCGGGAGACGAGCCGGCGCGCCTCTGCTTCGTTTGGGCCAAACAGGCGTATCACGATGGGGAACCTGCGCGGATCGACCTTGCACCTTTCCATCGCAAGGAGCAGCGCCTGAATGACGAGGTCGCACGGCGCAAGCTGCAGGTAGTTGTAGCCGATCAGCAGGCCGCGGGCATTGGGATTCGAGAAAATCGCCTCGAGGATTGCGGCGGGTTTTTCCGGGGTCGGAGAGGGACTCGTGTCCGAATGGTTGGCCGGGCGGCCCCCGGCAGCGAGCATCAAATCATGCTGCAGCAGACCCGCGCCACCGCCGGATACGAGCAACCCGATGTTGCCGTCGAGTTCGGTATAACGGATGGCACCGCCAGGGTATCGCTTGTCGGCAATCTTGACGTCCCGCTCGCGTTCGTTGAGGGGTCGTCCGCCCGGCCCGGCGTCCTCCAATGCCATGCGCTCCCATTCGGCGTGGCGAAACAGGGCATTCTCATCGATCTCCATCATCGCACCTACGATCGAGAGTTCCAACCCTGTCGTGACGGCGAGTGGATTTACTTCCAGCATGAGTGCGTCGGCATCCCTGAAGGCCCGGTAGAGTTCCACCGTGAGTGCTGCAAGCTTGGGCACGAGCGCACCCTGCACGCCGGCGCGATCCCACAGGTCCGCGGCTTGCCATGCAGCGAGTCCGCGTTGCGGGTCGATCTCGCACGTGATGATCGCCGCCGGATTCGAGGCGGCGGTTTCCTCGATGTCGACACCACCTAGCCGGGAGACGACGACCTGGGGGGAGATGGTGCCGAATGCAAAGCTTAAATAGAGCTCCTCGGCAATGTCCACCGCATGCTCGACATAAACCCTTTCGATGTTGCGTCCCGCGACGTTGGACCCGAAAATCCGCTCAGCGGCTGCACGGGCGGAAGACGGGTCATTGGCCAGTTGAACGGCTCCGGCCTTGCCGCGGCGCCCGGCGGCAACGAGGGCCTTTACCACAACCCGCGAACCCAGTTTACGGGCTATTTTTTCGACTTCCTCCGGCCCGTCAGCGGGAAGGCCTTCCGGAACGGGAAGGCCGCGACCCTTCAGCCAGAGCTTTGATAGATCCTCGGTCAGCTTCATTGTATGCCCCGTTCCCTGTTTTCCGTATTTTAAGATGGTTGACAAAATGCTTGTCGAAGGTGGTATCATAATGGAAATTGATCGACCTATGTTGAAAAATCAGGCTTTGGAATCGTTCTAACGATTGACGCCGACGCAGTCCAAAATCCGGTCACCCGGGAATTACGAGGAGGAGACAAATGATTCGCTCGATCGTGAGGAAGTCGGCATTTCGGGCGCAAGCTCAAGATCGACGTAGGGGTGAACGTCGATTATGTGACAGCGCAGGGCTTCGCCGGGACGAAGGGTATGAAGCCGGAGGCGGCGGCTTTCTGGGAGGACGTGCTTGCGCGCATGGCGAAAGACCCAGAGCGGCAGAAGCTGCTCGAGCGCAACCTGTGGGCCAACGCTTACATGAACTCGGAGGAGATGAGCCGCTACTACCAGAGCGAGTTCGTGAAGCTGTAGGCCGTCCTCGAGGAACTCGGCCTCACCAAGTAGTAGGACGAGCCCATGCCAAGCCTCCTGGGTCATGTTTGTCGAGCCGAGGCACCGTGTGGCCGGTGTGCTCACGCCGTGAAGGAGATGTTATGGATGCCTCCCTGCCTACGGGCAAGGAAACAGGAGCGTCGAGATGAGCGTAATGATCGTAACGGGTGCAAGCCGCGGCATCGGAGCCGCGACGGCCCGCTTGGCTGCCCATCGTGGCTGGGATGTCTGCGTCAACTATGTTCGCGATAGAGCTTCCGCCGAACGCGTCGCGCAAGACGTGCGGGCCGCGGGCCGCCGTGCGCTAGTGGTTCAGGCGGACATTGCCGACGAGGAAGCAGTCCTGCGCATGTTCCAGGCGGTGGGCGTCGAGCTCGGCGCGATTTCCGCCTTGGTCAACAACGCAGCGGTTTCGGGAGCGGTCCGGCACCGGGTCGAACAGATGAACGCGGCTTCAGTCAACGCGCTACTTGCCGCGAACGTCACAGGAGCCATCATCTGCGCGCGTGAGGCGATCCTGCGGATGTCGACGAAGCATGGCGGCGCGGGAGGCGCCATCGTAAACGTTTCTTCCGCCTCTTCGCGGCTCGGGGCCCCCAACCTGTGGGTGGACTATGCCGCATCGAAGGGAGCAATCGACACCCTGACCATCGGGCTGGCCATCGAGGTGGCGGAAGAAGGCATCCGGGTCAATGCGGTGCGTCCCGGCCTGATCGACACCGGGATTCACGCCGCGGCCGGCATGCCTGACCGGGCGATTCGTGACGCCAAATACATTCCAATGAAACGCGCCGGCTCGCCCGACGAGGTCGCCGAGTCGATTGTGTGGCTCGCTTCGCCGGCGGCTTCCTATGTCAGCGGCGCCATCCTCGACGTCGCCGGCGGCAGGTAACGTCGGCTGCGCCTTGCTACCAAAACTTCGGCAGCCAGGTCGCGAGCTGCGGGAAAAACAGAACTATGGCGGAATAGACGAGCCCGATCATAAAGAAGCCGGGTACGGCGCGAAACGCGTTCTGGGGAGGTTCGCGCACGATTGCTGCTGCGGTGTACAGGCCGACGCATACCGGGGGCGTGATCATGCCTATACCCACGAGACCGACCAGATACACGTAAAAATGAAGTAGATCCACGTTCAGTAAAACGCACAAAGGCAGCAGGATCGGTATCGCTAGGTAGAAAATCGGCACGACCTCAATGAACGTCCCAAGGAATAGGAGCGCGATACCAGCCAGGGCCATGAAGGTTAGCGGACCGATATTGAACAGGATGAAGAAATCGACAATGGTTTGCGGTGTCTTGGTATAAGTCATGATGACCGAGAAGTACACCGCCATGGCGATGATTGCGAAAATGATCGTGGTGGTTTCGGCCGTACTCGTCAAAGCCTTCCATAGCCCGCGCCAGGTGAGTTCGCGATACACAAAGACCCCGAGCAATATGGCGTACACGCTGGCCACCGACGCCGCTTCGGAGGGTGTGAGGAGGCCTCCATAGAGCCCGCCGAGAATGAGTACGGGAAGCGCGAGGGCCGGAATAGCCACCCAGAGCGCGAACCACCGTTGCGCTGCCAGGGCCGGCATCGGGCGCGGCATTTTACGGCAGTACCACATGACATACAGGGTCAACAGCCCCATCAGCACGAACCCCGGGAGGATACCGGCCGCAAATGCCTTGGGTACCGGAACGTGGGTGAGGGCACTGTAAATAATCGCGGTGTTACTGGGCGGAATCAGCGCATCGATCAGCGCCGCTGTCGCCGCGAGCACGATCACGAACGGCTTCGGGTAGCCTTGAGCGATCAACGCTGGCATCATTACCGAACCGATCGCGACTATCGAGGCGAGAATCGACCCCGAGATCGCGCTGAAAATCCCGATCGCAAGAATCAATGCGACCGCCAGCCCTCCCGAAAGATGGCCCACCAGGGCGACCGCAACATCGACCAACCGCCGGGCCGCGCCGCTGTGATACATGACGTTTCCCGCGAACACGAAAATCGGAATCGAAACCAGTACCTGCTTGGAGATCGCGTCGAAGGAGAGCTGTAGCAGCGTATGCGAGGGCAGGCCCAGTCCGAATACCGCGACGCCGGCCGAACCGATGCCAAACACCAAAAACAAAGGCACCGCCAGCCCCATCATCACGATCGCCAAAATGATGAATGCGATGGTCATACTGCAGCGGGCGGAAGATTGAGATCGAGCGTATCGTGACGCGCTCTGCGCCGGCCTGCGAGCTCGCACAGCAGCGCTTCAAGGCAAAAATTGGCGGCAAGAATGAAGCCCAATGGATAGGACACGTAGAGATACCAGAGGGGAAACTCCAGCTCGGTCGTCGAAATCTGGCCCAGTACCTTGAATAGCGCTACCGTCTTGGCACCGAAGGCTGCGAATGCAATGGCCGCCAGCAGAGATATCAGGAGCACGGCTGCCCGCAGCAATGCGAGCGGCCGGCCGCGCATGAAATGCGGCACGACATCGACCGCAATATGCCGGTCGTGGCGCAGCATCACGCCAATCAACGGAAACACGACCCAGGGAACGAGTTGCGGGGGCGTCTCCGCAATCCAGGTGTATCCCTCACCGGTTGCGAGCCGGATCAGCGTTCCGACAAAGGGCAGCAGGACAATTGCGGCGACCAGCAACCCCGTGATGCCGACGATCGCGGTCTCGGCGACATCGTTGCAGCGCCTATAGGTATCGAGATAAGTCACGAATCGCCCTCAAAGCCAGCCGATGGTGTCACCGGTGTTTCCTATTTGCGCCCGACGTATCGTCTCGCGGCATTCAAAATCTCGGGCGATACCGTTTTGGCGAGCTCCGGTTCGGTTTTTTCCCGGTCCAGGGCAGTCCTTTCGTCGAGCGCTTTTCCGGTCAGCCGGGTAATTTTGCCGCCCTTCTTTTCCACCATTTCCTTGAGCGCCTGCTCGTTCCCGGACACCGAGGCAATAGTGGCTTCCTTGCTGATCTGCCGACCGACGTCCAGGATGATTTCCTGTACATCCTTGGGCAATCCGGCGAACCACTCGCCATTGGCCATCAACTCGGTGTCGGCATATACGGCATACGGAAGCTGGGCATATTTCAGGTAATCCCACCATGCATACGCTTTCACTGCCGTGGGGACAGTCGAAAGCGTGTCGATCATGCCGTTCTGAAGCGCCGAATAAACTTCCTCGGTCGACAAGGAGACGACGCTCATGCCGCGCGCGGCAAAGCCTGGTCGCTCGTTCGCCGCCAACGATCGCGCTTTCAAACCTTTCATGGCGGCGACCGTGCTCATGTCGCTCTTCGTGCTGAAGGTTACATAGGGGCCAACGGGAGTGTAGGCCAGGGGGGTCAACCCGGTCTTAAGCAGCACGCGCTCGCGCAATGCCTTTGCCTCGGGCACTTCGGCGAAGAACCGGCGCTGATGCTCGACACTGGTGAAGTAGTTGGGAAACTGGACGATGTTCCAGTCCTTGTCAATCGAGGGAAACTGGTTGAAGGTCACAACGCCGCCCATCTCCACCGAACCCGCCGAAAGCGCACCGACAATCTGGCGGATGGTGTACAACTGGCCGGCTGGAAAAACGTCGATCTTGAGCTTGCCGGCCGCGCGCCGGTTGACTTCGTCGGCGAATTTTTTCGCCATGATCGCGCTTTCATGATCGGGATTCCAGTGGTATGACAGGCGCGCCGTCAGCCCTTGCGCGCCCGCCGTGCTGACGCCGACGAATGCCGCAAATGCGGCAATCGCCGCAGCCTGAAATGCCGACTTCCTCACGATCCCGCGAATTATTTGTCTCAAAGATAGTGGTTCGGCGTCCACGAATTGTTCTGAGTGTTCTGCTCGGAACTTAGCTAGTATTCTTAAAGGTGTAGATGTCATCTTGAGCCTCAAGGTTAGGAAATTCAACTGCATGAAGCCATCACTATGACACAAAAAAGTGTCCTCAATAGTAGGGTTTTCCCGCCCACCGGCACAAACGACATGTAACCACCGGCTGTAGCACTACCCACCACCATCGCGGTCATGCTCGGCACATTGCCGAATGAATGGCGCTTTGCGCTGTGGGCACTGCACCCAGCATCACGGCTTTCGGTTTGCCAGCGTTGTAGTGTTGGTCAGTGCGCTGGAACGCAGAGATAGTCGGGAAAGTCGAGAAATGACTCGCAAAGCTCTCCCAGCGCCGACCACTACCACCCAACCGTGCCCAAGGCCACCAGCAAGGTCCTACGCGATTCCAGAAGACTTTAGTTTGGGTTCTACATCGGACGGAGAGGATCGGTCACTGCCCGGCAATCGTGCTGGCTACACGGTACAAAACCATGCACCGCAGTCTGTAAACAGTCTGTAAGAGGTGAAAACCGCACCAAATAAAAAGCCCCGAACTATCAATTAAGTAGCTACGGGGCTAGTACCCATAAGGGCTGTATCTGGTGGTGATAGGTGGACTTGAACCACCGACATCAGCATTATGAATGCTGCGCTCTAACCAACTGAGCTATATCACCGAAGGCGCAAATTATAGCAATTTGCGGCCAGACGATTAGCGGTGCTTAAACACAGCCTTGCGCTTGTTCACGAAGGCATCCATGCCTTCTTTCTGGTCTTCGGTCGCAAACATGGCGTGGAACAGGCGGCGCTCGAACATCACGCCGTCAGACAGGCCTGACTCAAACGAGCGGTTGACAGACTCTTTGGCGGCCATGACGGCAAGCTGGCCGAGGCCGCAGATGATCAGCGCTGCGCCCAGCGCTTCGTCCATCAGTTTGTCCAGTGGCACCACGCGGCTGACCAGGCCGGAGCGCTCGGCTTCAGTAGCGTCCATCATGCGGCCCGTCAGTGCTAAGTCCATGGCTTTGGCCTTGCCGACGGCGCGCGGCAGGCGCTGCGTGCCGCCCGCTCCGGGGATGATGCCGAGCTTGATCTCGGGCTGGCCAAACTTGGCGTTGTCGGCGGCAATGATGAAGTCGCACATCATGGCCAGCTCGCAGCCGCCACCGAGTGCAAAGCCGCTGACGGCTGCGATCACCGGTTTGCGGATGCCGCGAATCTGCTCCCAGTTGCGGGTGATGAAGTCCTTGCCGTAGGCATCGGCAAAACCGTAGCTGGCCATCGCGCCAATGTCGGCACCGGCTGCGAAGGCTTTTTCGCTGCCCGTGAGGATCATGCAGCCAATGCTGTCGTCTGCATCAAAGGCCTGGAGCGCGCTGGCCATCTCGTCCATTAGCTGATCGTTCAGTGCATTGAGATGCTTGGGGCGGTTCAGGGTGACGATCCCGACCTTGCGGTTGTCGGGGCCATGGGTGGAGGTGATGATGGTTTCAAAAGTCATAGGTGTTGTCCTTGATTAACTTTTAGGGGCTAGCCACCGGTCTATTTTGGCGGCATCTTGCGCCATCAGCCGCCAGGTGGTCAGTGGTGGTGGCAAGGTCAACTCAAGGCGTAGTAAGCGCTTGTCGCGAGAGACCAGCGCGATTACCTTTTTAGCATGGCCTGCGTAGAGCAGTACATCGTCAAGCCGACTCATGCGCCAACTGCTTGATTGAGCAGTCTTGCTTGCGGGCTCTAGGCGCTTTGAGGGCTTTACGGCTTCTATGCCCAGCCATTCATCGCCCGCTGTAAATCCAGCCTTCTCAAGAGCGCCGCCGCGCAGCACAATCTTGATGTGCAGGCCGTTTGTTTCACTGACGCGCGCACCGAGCCGGTGCGCCAGCTGCGCCGGGTCTTCGAGTACGGATACACCGTGTTGTTTGAGCAGGCTTTCCAGTGGCAGATCGCTTTTGCCATGCACCCAGCTGGCAAGCTCGGGGGCGAACGAGCGACCAGCTACTTCGCGCAGCGCCTCTAGAAAATCAGCCTCACGCATCGGCCCGCCCTTGCAGTTTACCCACAGGGCGCGCATCACGTCGTCCAACGTGGCCGCATGGTTTGCACGTAGGGTCAAATCGAAACACAGCGCCACCAGCGAGCCCTTGGTGTAGTAGCTGACCGTGGCGTTCGGCGTGTTTTCGTCTTGCCGGTAGTACTTCACCCAAGCATCAAAGCTGGCCTCGGCCACCGACTGCACCAGCCGCCCCGGTGTTTGCACCACCTGGTTGATGGTCTTGTTTAAAAGCTTTAAATAGCCCTCGTTGTCGAGCAGCCCGGCGCGGCGCAGCAGCAGGTCGTCGTAGTAGCTGGTGAAGCCTTCAAAAAACCAGAGCAGCTCGGTATAGTTTTCACGCTCGTACTGGTAATTTTCAAACTCTGCAGGTCGCAGGCGCTTGACGTTCCAGGCGTGGAAATACTCGTGGCTGATCAGGCCGCGCAGGGTGGTGTAGCCCTCGGATGGCTTGAATGTTTTTGTATCGCCTGCCGCCTGTAGGCGCGGCAGGTCTTGCCGTTTGCAGATCAGCGCGGTCGAGTTTCGGTGCTCCAGCCCGCCATAGCCGTCGTCTACGGCATTGAGCATGAACAGATAATTTTTGAAGGGCGGTTTTTTGACGCTTGTCTGCCAAAAACGAATCTGCTCCGTACAAATTTTTTGCACATCGTCCAGCAGCCGCTGGCCATCAAAGCCCGGCAGGCTACCGGCGACCACAAAACGGTGCGGCACGCCACAGGCGGTAAAGCTGCCGCTCCAGAAAAGCCCCATCTCGACCGGGCAATCGACCAGTTCGTCATAGCTGCTTGCAGCATAGGTGCCAAAACCCTGGCGGTTGATTTTTTGTGCCTGCAAGCTGCAAGCAAGCTGCCACCCGTTGACTGTTTTGGATGGCGGCAACTCCAGCACGTGCTGCGTTTTTTCCTGCCCCTCAACCCGCAGGCAAACGCTGGTGCCGTTAAAAAACCCGCGCGATGCGTCCAGCCAGGCGGTGCGTACCGAGTTGTCAAACGCATAAATGTCGTAATGCAGCACCAAAGGCTTTGCAGGCGTGCATTCAATTTGCCAGGTGCATTTGTCATGCTGCTGGATAGCTGCCAGCTTACGCGTGCCTTGGCGGGCCTGCAGTCCGCTCAGGTTTTTTGAAAACTCCCGCACCAGGTAGCTGCCCGGTATCCACACCGGCAGCGACACGCGTTGCTGCGCTGCCGGGTGCGCAATCGTGAGTGTGACACTGAAGGTGTGGGAATGCAGGTTACCGATTTCGACGCGGTAATTCACGGACGGCACGGACTGCACAGCAAGCACCGGAGGCGCCGGGGCCATCAAAGACCTACTTCGCATCAGCCAAAAACTTTTCGATCTGCTGCGCGTTGATCGCACCTGGCACGCGTGAGCCATTTGCAAAAAACAGCGTAGGGGTGCCGGTAATTTTGTACTTGTGACCCAGTTCGACGTTGCGCGTGACGGCGGTGCTGTCGCAGCTGGCGGCAGGGGGCGGCTGGTCACGCAGCATCCAGTCATTCCATGCCTTGGCCTTGTCCTTGGCGCACCAGACGTTTCTGGATTTTTCGATCGAATCGGCGCCCAGCAAGGGATAGAGGAACATGTGAACCGTCACGTTATCGACTTTGAGCAGATCCCGCTCGATGCGCTTGCAAAAACCGCAGTTGGGGTCGCTAAAGACGGCCAGCTTGCGTTTGCCATTGCCGCGCACCACGGTAAACGCATCTTTCACGGGTAGCGCGTCAAAGTCAATCGCGCTGAGTTTTTGAACCCGCTCTTCGGTCAGGTTGCGCTTGGCCTTGGTGTCGAACAGGATGCCTTGGATCAAAAAGTTGCCTTCGGCATCGGTGTAAAAAATTTCGCTGCCATTGACGCGAATCTCAAAAAGCCCGTTCATGGGAGTCTTGCTGACTTCATCAATTTTAGAAAAAGTGGGCAGGCGTTCCTGCAGGTTTTTGCGGATGCTGGCTTCCTGGGCGAAGCTGGGGGCTGCTAGCAGCGTCGTCAAGCTGGTCGCCACTAGCGCCATTTGCGCCGCTTTCCCCATTTTCGCCAATGCCCTGAGTGTTTTTGTAAATGTCATATTTGAATTCCTACTACCTAAAAAACTGAAAAAACTAAAGACCTGTCGCTTGCCGCATAACCCATGTTTTTAACGCGCCACTTCTCGCAAAACCTTTTAATCCCCACTCACGCAAACCTTGCCAACGGGCATCGGTTTGCGCAAACAAGCCGTGTAACTGGTCGGTGAGCAAACCCATGGCCGCCACGTCTGCTTTGCGGGAGCGCTCATAGCGGCGCAACAATTTTTCATCACCTAGGCCGCGCCAGTATTCGCGCTTTGCAATCACACCAGCCAGCGCTAAAGCGTCTGCCAGGCCAAGGTTCAAGCCCTGGCCTGCCAGCGGGTGTACGGTGTGCGCCGCATCGCCTGCCAGTGCCCAGCCAGGGCCGACCCAGCGATCAGCGCTTGACAGTGACAGCGGCCAACTGGTGCGCTCGCTGGTCAAACGCAATTGCCCCGGCTTGTCGCCACAAGCGGACTGCAAGGCGGTGCAAAATTCGTCACTTGATAATTTTTGCAGTGCGTCAGCCCGCTCATTGGAGACTGACCACACCAGCGCGACAGAGTTCCCATCAGGGTCACTTATTGGCAAAAGAGCCAGGATTTCCCCGTCTTTAAACCACTGCCTAGCCACACCATGGTGTGCTTGACTCGATTCAAACCGCGCTGCGATGGCTTTTTGTGCATAGAATTTGGAGGTCCAGGTCGCACCGAATTCGTTGCGGCTGATGCTTTTTTGACCTTCGCACACCACCTGCAATGCGGCTTTGACAGGAGTCTGCACGACCTCGATCTGCGGCTGAAAGCTGATGGCCTTTGCCAGTTGCTGCTCCAGCGCGGGAACATCGACTATCCACGCCAATGCTTGGCAAGCCGCGTTTTGTGCGGTGAAATCGAGTTGGGGTTCACTGCCTTCAGCGTGCCAGATTTGCATGGCCCGTACCGGCGTTGTGGCGATGCCTTCGGGCCAGCCGCGCAGGCCTTCGAGGAGTTGTTTTGAAGCGCCGTTCAAGGCGTAGGCACGAACATCGAGGTGGTTATTGGGGTCAGAGCCCAAATTCGCCCAACAACCAACCAGCGCCACCTTCAGTCGCTCACGCGCCAGCAGCAAAGCCAGTGTGCGGCCCACCACGCCGCTGCCGCGAATACAGACATCAAAAGCTGAAGACATCCGGTATTTTAAGAGGCGGCGCAAAATAGCGGTTTTTATCCAACATCAAGGAGACCTAAGTGAGCGCAGACCTTATCCAGCCAGGTGTTTCCTGCACCATCTCCCGCCTGTTTGTCTACCCCATCAAATCATGCGCCGGAGTCGAAGTGCAGGAGGCGATATTGACCGAGACCGGTCTTGAGTTTGACCGTGCCTGGATGGTGGTCGATGAGCAGGGCGAGTTTTTGACCCAGCGTGAGCTGCCGCGCATGGCGCTGATCAAACCGCAGCTTAAAACCTACGAGATGGTGCTGCGCGCGCCCGGCATGTTGGCCCTGCATGTCAAGCTCGATGAGGTAGATGCGGCGGTGCGTGTGCGGGTCTGGGGCCATGAGGCGGCGGCTTTTGACATGGGCGGCATTGCGGCGCAGTGGTTTACTGACTTTTTGAGCTGCAAGGTGCGGCTGGTGCGCTTTGACCCGGACCATCAACGCCTGAGCAACAGCGTGTGGACGGGAAAAATCGAGGCCCGTAACCAGTTCAGCGACGGCTTTCCCCTGCTGCTTATCAGCGAAGCTTCTTTAAGCAACCTCAACAGCAAGCTGATGGCGGCGGGGGCAAGTGCTGTGGCTATGGAGCGCTTTAGGCCCAACATCGTACTGGGTCATTCAGCAGCGCTTTTGGCGCATGACGAAGACCGCCTTGAGACCCTGCAAATTTCAACCAATCAGGGCGAGGTACAGCTTAAACCCGTCAAGCCCTGCCCGCGTTGCCCGATCCCGAATATTGACCCTTTGAGGGCCACCAGCAGCCCTGAAGTGCTGGACATGTTGCAAACCTACCGACAGGACGCGCGGGTCAACGGCGCGCTGACTTTTGGCATGAATGTGATTGCCCAAAACGGATGGGATGGTGTTGACCGTCTTTTAAAAGTTGGCCAGCCGGTAGTGGGCAGCTATCTTTTTTGAATCCGCCCACTTTTTCAGGCAGTTGCGAGCAGGAAAGCAGCCGCCATAAATCTTCGATTAAAAGCATTAATTCCGGTGCTGCGGTGTATCGAATACACTTTGCAACCTGTTTTTGAAGGTTTGTTATGAGTTTGAAGTGCGGCATCGTAGGCTTGCCTAACGTCGGAAAATCCACCTTGTTCAATGCGTTGACCAAAGCGGGGATTGCTGCCGAAAATTACCCTTTTTGCACCATTGAGCCGAATGTCGGCGTTGTGGAGCTGCCCGATGCAAGGCTGAACCTGTTGGCAGAAATCGTCAAGCCCGAACGCATTGTTCCGGCAATTGTCGAATTTGTGGATATTGCAGGCTTGGTAGCCGGCGCCAGCACTGGCGAGGGCTTGGGCAACAAGTTTTTGGCGCATATCCGCGAGACCGATGCGATCGTCAATGTGGTGCGCTGCTTTGAAGACGACAACGTGATTCACGTCGCCGGCAAGGTAGACCCGATCTCTGACATTGAAGTCATTCAGACCGAGCTGTGTCTGGCTGACATGACAGCGGTTGAAAAAGCCTTGCATCGCTTTACCAAGACCGCCCGCTCCGGCGATAAAGAGTCGGTCAAGCTGGTCGCCATTCTTGAAAAGTGCCAGGCCGCGCTGAACCAAGCCAAACCGGTGCGCACGATTGACTTTGGCAAGGAAGAGCTGCCGCTGTTGCAGCAATTCTTTTTAATCACCGCCAAGCCCGCTATGTTTGTAGCCAACGTGGCCGAGGATGGTTTTGAGAACAACCCTTTTCTGGATCGCCTCAAGGCCTTTGCCGCGACGCAAAATTCGCCGGTGGTCGCCATCAGCGCCAAGATGGAAGCCGAAATGTCGGAGATGAACGATGAAGATCGGCAAATGTTTTTGGAAGAACTCGGCCAGACCGAGCCCGGCCTGAGCCGCCTGATTCGCGCTGCCTACAAACTGCTGGGCCTGCAAACCTACTTCACCGCTGGCGTGAAGGAAGTGCGTGCCTGGACCATCCATGTGGGCGACACCGGGCCGCAGGCGGCGGGCGTGATTCACACCGATTTCGAGAAGGGCTACATCCGCGCCCAGACGATTGCGTTTGACGACTTCATCGCCTTCAAGGGCGAGCAGGGTGCCAAGGACGCGGGCAAGATGCGCGCCGAGGGCAAAGACTACGTCGTCAAGGATGGCGATGTGATGAA
>Ga0105055_10001265_pt1 | contig 41033 bp, 33 predicted proteins | sample BON03_FD_78090 | JGI IMG/M metagenome (GOLD analysis project Ga0105055, IMG submission 78090) | Freshwater microbial communities from Lake Bonney liftoff mats and glacier meltwater in Antarctica - BON-03 | ecosystem: Environmental > Aquatic > Freshwater > Ice > Glacier meltwater | place: Lake... | reverse complement strand
TCCAATCGTTGGATGGTGTCGCCCTTGCTGACCATGCGCCCGGCTTCCATCGGCCCGCCGGACACAAACACAGCAGGGATATTCAGCCGCAACGCCGCCATCAGCATGCCGGGGGTAATTTTGTCGCAGTTGGAAATACACACCAAAGCATCCGCACAATGCGCGTTGACCATGTACTCGACACTGTCAGCGATCAGGTCGCGACTGGGCAAGGAGTACAACATGCCGTCATGGCCCATGGCGATGCCGTCATCAACAGCGATGGTGTTGAATTCTTTCGAGACGCCGCCAGCTGCGGCAATTTCTGTTGCCACCAGGCTGCCGACGTTTCGCAAATGCACGTGTCCGGGCACAAACTGGGTAAATGAGTTGGCGATCGCAACAATGGGTTTGCCAAAGTCGCCGTTCTTGGTGCCAGTGGCACGCCATAGCGCGCGTGCGGCTGCCGCGCGGTCGCCCTTGGTAGTGGTATCTGATTTTAATGGTTTCATGGCTGCTTCTTTGTAACTATTACCTGGTGAATAATCTGGACCCTGAATCGTAACATTCATTCGGGCAAGGTGGCTTAATTCCGGCTAATATATTGTCGATTCATATAGGCAAAAATGCCATGGTATCGGAATGGGGTATCGGAATGGGGTATTGAAATGGGACCACTGAAAGGTTTTAAAATTATTGAGATTGCCGGCATAGGCCCGGGCCAGCTGGCCGGCATGCTGCTGGCGGATATGGGCGCAAGCGTGGTGCGCATCGACCGGCCGCTACGTTTTGATCAAGCGGTCTCGGTGGACGCCCGTTTTGACATTCTCAACCGCAGCCGTCCCTTGATTGAAGTTGATTTGAAAACACCTGATGGCGTGCAGCTGGTGTTGGACCTGTGTGCTGATGCCGATGCCATTTTTGAAGGCTTTCGACCTGGTGTGATGGAACGCATTGGCCTGGGGCCTGAGGAATGCATGGCCCGCAATCCGAAACTGGTTTACGGCCGCATGACTGGCTGGGGTCAACATGGCCCGTTGGCACAAAGCATTGGCCACGATGCCAACTTTATCGGGTTGGCTGGTGTATACGCCTGCGTGGGCGAAAAAGATGGCGACCCGGTTTATCCGATGAACCTGGCCGGCGACATGGGCGGTGGTGGCGCTTATCTGGTGATGGGTTTATTGGCAGCGATGTTGGAGGCCAGCAAATCAGGCCAGGGCCAGGTGATTGATGCTGCCATGGTAGATGGTGCGGCCTCCCAGATGGGCATGATCTGGGGCCTGCGCGCAGCCGGCTTGTGGAAGGATCAACGTGGCAGTAATATTCTGGATGGCGGAGCGCCATTTTCACGCGCCTATCGCACCAAAGACGACCGCCATCTGGTGGTGGCACCCATAGAAAACCGCTTCTACACCAGGCTGCTGAAAATTCTGGGACTGGAGGATATTGATCCCGCGACGCAAATGGACCAATCTCGGTGGGGAGATGTGACGGAACGCTTGAAGCAGGTGTTTTTAACCCGCACCCGCAGCGAGTGGTGCGATGTCTTTGACAATACAGAAACCTGTGTGACACCGGTACTTGACATGTCTGAAGTGGCCAGCCATCCGCATAATCAGGCTCGTCAGACGTTTGTTGAGGTGGGCGGCATACCGCAGCCGGCGCCGGCGCCCAGATTTTCCCGCACTGTTTCGGAAATCTCCCGGCCGGCAGGATCACCCGAACCGGATGTTCATAACGTATTGCAAGAATGGGGGGCTTGCTCCGACTTGCTGGCCAGACTAAAGCAATAGCCCGACCTTTAATCCCGGGCGTTCAGCCCCATGTGATGCTTATGTCTGAGAACAATAATTCCGAGCGGCCCAAAAGCACCTCGCTGAAACCGCTTGCATCACTGATGCCCTACATCATGTCATATCGCAGCACGCTACTATTTGCGTTGCTTGCCTTGCTGGTCGCATCTGCAGCGATGTTGGCGCTGCCGGTGGCCCTACGCTATCTGATCGACAACGGCTTTGCCGCCAATGACGTGGGCACTATTAATCGTTATTTCGGCTGGTTTTTTGCCGCTGCCGCCTTGTTCGGCAGTTTTGCGGCGGTGCGCTATTACCTGGTCTCCTGGCTGGGTGAGCGGGTGGTGGCGGACATACGAAAGGATGTGTACGACCGGGTCATCCGCATGGACCAAACCTTTTTCGAGACCACCAAAACCGGCGAAGTGTTGTCGCGCCTGACGGCTGATATCACCCTGGTTCAAAGCGTAGCAGGCGTTAGTCTTTCTATTGCTTTGCGTACCACACTTAATTTCATTGGCGGGGTGATCATGCTGACCTTGACCAGCGTGCAGTTGACCACCTACATCCTGATCGGCATCCCCTTCATTATTGTGCCAATCATCATCATCGGCCGGCGGGTGAGAAATCAGTCGCGTACCACCCAGGACAGGGTAGCTGACACCACCAGCTTTGCTGATGAAACCTTGAACGCCATACAGACCGTGCAGGCATTTACACTGGAACCCGTTCAGAGTGAGCGCTATGGCAGCGCAGTGACAGAGAGTTTTGTCGCTGCCATCCGGCGGGTCAAAACCAGAGCGTTGATGACGGCGGTTGCGATCACCATGGTGTTTGGTGCTATTACGATTATTTTGTGGAGCGGCTCTCAGGCGGTTCTTGAGGGCAGCATGAGCGGTGGAGAACTGGCACAGTTTTTAATGTACTCGATGTTTGTCGGGTCATCGGCAGCCGGTTTAAGTGAAGTCTGGGGCGAGGTTCAGCGCGGTGCAGGTGCGATGGAGCGACTCTCCGAACTGCTGGTCGCAACACCGACAATCCGTGAGCCTGAGAACCCGGCCGAGTTACCGGGTGGCCGCGCCACCGGCAGAATATCATTCAAGCAGGTTGGTTTTTCCTACCCTTCGCGCCCCAATGAACTGGCGTTGGAAGACTTTTCATTGGAGATTGAGCCGGGGGAAACTATCGCGATAGTTGGTCCCTCGGGCGCTGGCAAGAGCACCAGTTTTCAGATGCTGGAGAGATTCTATGATCCGAAAAGCGGCAGCATTCAAATAGATGGAATCGACATCGCCAGGCTTTCGCCGGCCAAATTACGCCAGCAAATCGGTCTGGTACCGCAAGAAACCGTGCTGTTTGGTGACAGTGCCCGCGAAAATATTCGCTATGGCAACCCGGATGCCAGCAATTATGAGGTGGAGCAAGCCGCCTTCAAAGCCGCTGCCGATGATTTTATCAGCGCTTTACCCGAAGGCTATGACACGTTTCTGGGCGAGCGTGGTACCCGCTTGAGTGGTGGGCAGCGTCAGCGCGTAGCGATTGCACGGGCAATTCTGAAAGACCCGCCGATATTACTGCTGGACGAGGCTACCAGCTCACTGGATGCCGAAAGCGAACGTCTGGTGCAATTGGCGCTTGAGCGTTTGATGAAAGATCGCACAACCATGGTGATTGCCCATAGGCTGGCTACGGTGAAGAAGGTTGATCGCATTGTAGTGATGGATGCGGGCCGGATTGTTGCAGTTGGTAATCACGAAGAATTAATTAAGACGAGTAAGTTGTATGCCAAGCTCGCCAAACTGCAGTTTGGTAACGAATAGGCCGATCTACCTCAAGCGGGCACACGGCCTTTGTACACAGTCTCTATACACTGGTACTGGGTTTAAACTATGCTTGTCGCTATATCTTGTTGATACATTTTGTTGGTGCAGGGGGCACAGAGACAATCCATGAGCGAAGTAACATTGCGCGAAACACCGCTTAGGTTCTCATCTTGTCTGGATGAAAACGATCGTGCCCGCAGCGCGGATACCCTGAACCTGATTCCCTATGCTGAGGCGTTGCGGGATTTTATCCACGACTGTGAAACGCCACTGACCATCGGCATTCAAGGCGATTGGGGCATTGGACGCACCAGCCTGATGAACATGTTACGCGGCCAGGAACATGGGGTTCAAAACGGCTTGCTGGATGCATCACTTTGTCTGGCCATCAGCTTTGATAGCTGGCCGTATTCGCAGTTTGATGAAGATGACAATCTGGCCATTGGTTGTTTGTCAGCGATCACCAATAAACTGGGTGAAGCACTTCAGCAGGCCGGCGACCTGGATCAGGCTGCAGTAACGACCGGCTTAAGCGCAGCTAACCACAGATTGTCGATTGCCCTGAATCAGCTACGAAATCTCAGCCACAGCAGCAATGCTGATCCCCAGGACGGTAGTCCGCTGGTGGATATTTCAAGTCAGATGTTGTTGTTTAAGGACGAGTTCGCGAAGCTGGCAGATCTTTGGAGCAGTTCTGTGAAAGATCGACGGCTGGTCATTTTTGTCGATGATCTGGATCGAATCAGGCCGAGCAAAGCGCTGGAGCTGCTGGAAGCAATCAAAAATTTTATCGATGTACCCGGCTGCGTATTTGTCATGACGCTGGATTACAACCTGGTGCAACGTGGTATGGCTGAAAAGCTGGGGCTGGATTTGCAAAAAACCAGTGGCAAGGCGTTTTATGACAAATTGGTGCAACTGCCATTCACAGTGCCAACCACCTCTTACAAGCTGGATGAGTACATTTTTGATCTGCTGATTAAATCCAAAGTGTCCTGCATCAGCAAAATGGTTGGTGATGAGGGCAGTCAGAAGTTCTTTATGGAGATTGCCCGCTGCACGGTTGGCAGGAATCCCCGTAGCATCAAGAGAGTCGTTAACTACACCAAATTGCTAGAGCGCATCCATTGCCACAACGCAGGGCGCGCAACAGATGACCATGAGTTCAAAATTCTATTTGCACTTGTCAGTATGCAAGTAGCCTGGCCAGAGTTGTTTCAGTATTTTATTCTGGATCCATCTGTTGACACAGTGACCAGCTTGCAAAGCTGGGCATATCTGGATGGCATGCCGGAAGCGGTCAGTCTGTTCGAACGTTCACCGGACAAAGAGCTGGTTAAAAACTCCATTTCAGCCTATTTCGATACCCTGTTCAGCTTGCTGGATGAAAACGATGATGGCCAGATAGACTCGCGTGAATTGCAACCGGTGCTGAACGTGATGGAGTTGGCAAAAATCACTAACATCGAGAGCCGTGAAAGGCCACGTGACTGGTTTATATCGCTGGTGCGTCAGAATAAGGCGGACGATGACCCGTTAATTGAGACCTTTCTGGATAAAGTGTTCATGCAGTCCATCTGGTATCTGGGCACTGAAATCAAGTACCGCAAAGCTGGCAGTCGCTACATCACGCTGGACCACAATCGTCGACAAATCGGCACCCTGGTCAGTCTCAGGTCCGAACCGCTGGTGATCCGTTTGGCGATGTCGCCAGAGTTAGTGATGTTAGGTCTGAAAGATTACTGGAGCAGTAAGCATTCGGTAAAAAGCGAGGCCATCTCTTTGGTGCGCAACACCTTCGACAGTGAGGCATCTTTAACCGGTTATGGCGATACTATGGTCGACTTCAGCAAAATGACCAATATGCCCAGCAGCGAGGCGATCAAGTTGTTAAACGCGCTGTACCGGGTGGTAACTACCTAAGCCTAAGCTCAACGTCCGGCTTTTCCAGCCTGGAAGGAACCGGCACCTGACAAATATCCAGCACTTTCGGCGGTTGGTGGTGAAAAAACTTTTCTTTGCGGTCGCGTCGCTGCCCGAGCATTTTCACAAAAGAATTATCGTTGGTATCGGTGATCCAGATGTTCAGTTGTTGGCTTTGGTCCAGTGTCGAGGCCAACCGCATGCGTTTGATCCAGGTACGGTCCAAATCACCTTCGATAATTCCGTTTTTGAGTGTCGGGCCGCGTTTGATGCGCTGCACCACGTCCATGCCCCAAACCACCCGGCCAAAAACAGTCATATTGCGATCCAGATAGCGTGGCGCCTGACCCATCACAATATAGAAATCTGCGTAGCCTGAATCCGGCTCGTTGCCACGGGCTAATGCCACACTGCCCGGGCAATGCAGCAACCAGGCCTGGCCATCTTTTTTCTGGTCACGGCCAGCTGCGAAGCCATCAACAAAGCCGGTGTAAGGCGCGTACAGGTCATTTTCCTGCACTGGCGTCCACGACATTTCCGTCCAGTCTTCGCCTTCATCCACACCTTCATCCACACCTTCATTTCTGCCTTCGTCCGTAACTTCTTCCCCGGCTTCCTCTTTGACTTTGTCTTCTTCCCCGTTTTGCGGCCAGTCGATTTCAAACTCAGCCTCAAGTGCGGGGTGTTCGGTGCCTTCTGGCATGTCAATATCCGCACCAGCTTGCGCCATAAACCCGTCAATAACGCGGTAGAAGCTGCGACCCCGGTAGTACTGATCTTCCATCAGCGTCTTGAGGTGCTTCACCATTTCAGGCGCAAATTCGGGGTTCAGTTCTATCACCACGGTACCTTCTTCCAGTTCAAGGTAGACGGCGCGATCGGCTGGCAGTGGATTCCAAACGAGTTCCTGCTGCGCGCTGGCAGAGGAGCAGATGAGCAGAACAAACAGGCTTGTCAGAAATATTGGCCAGGTAAACTGGCGGGTTTTTTGAGTTTGCAGCATCACTGTCACCGGTAATTAATAGACCGGTGACAGTGTACTGGAAAAGCGCCAATAAATTAGGCGCTGAATTAATCGCTGTAGTCGAATCCCTCAGGAAATCTGGATTTTGCTGTTGTCGCCGCCGGGGACTACAATTTTTGACGCCTGGTCGCGCTGCATTTGTTTCAATTCTTCCATGGCGTTTTCCGCCGCAATCGAGGCTGCGGCTCCAAAACCATTAACTGCGCCTTCAAGCGTGTCGGCTTCGATGAGGAAGGTCAATGGCATCGCGCCACCCGGTGTCATGATCTGGGTTGAGCCGACATATTGCACTTCCCGGCCGCTGTCTACATCACCATTCAAGGTGACAGGTGTCATTTTACGGATCGAACCGATCTTGCTATCGGTGAATACTTCCTCACGCGTGAGTGCGGAGGCGTCCATGTTAATTTCCTGGTCTTGCATCTGGCTCATAAGTTTTTTCCTTTGTTGAATGTATAGCGAAGTGGGGTCAGATGCCGCAAAACCCAACCGTTGATGCTGACTTTGCCCGTCGGGGCACTATAATGGAGGCATATTTGCAACTCCCGATAATTATCAGACTGAGATTCACCAAATTGAGATTTATTAAACTAAGATTTATTAAACACGAGAAATTTAGATGAGCAATATGCACACGGAAGAAATAAATTATTCAGCTGATGGCGTAGAGATGAAAGGCTACATCGCCTGGGATCCCGATATGGTCGGTGCACGTCCGGCGGTGATGGTGGTGCATGAGTGGTGGGGCTGCAATGAGTACGTACAAGGCCGCGCTCGCATGCTGGCGGAGCAGGGTTACACGGGTTTTGCGGTCGATTTGTACGGCGCCGGCGAAATCGCCAACAACCCTGACGAAGCTGGCGTTTTAATGAACGCACGTATTGAAGATATGGAAGGCACTCGTGCACGCTTCACCGCGGCCTTGGAAACGCTGCAAGCACACCACGTGGCCGATGAAGACCAGGTTGCAGCCATCGGTTATTGTTTCGGTGGCGGTGTGGTAACGCATATGGCGCGTATGGGCGCAGCGCTTAAAGTGACCGGATCATTTCATGGCTCTATCGGCTTGGCGGCCGTGGATGGTCCCGAGAATATTGAATGTCGTGTGATGGTTTACAACGGTGAAGCGGATGTTTTGATCGATGCCGACCAGATAGCCGGTTGTGCTGAACAGATGAAAAAGGCGGGCGTGCGGTACAATTTTATTCAGTTGCCCGGCGCGCTGCACGGCTTCAGCAATCCGCTCGCCAGTACCAATGGTGAGAAGTACGGCTTGCCACTGGCGTATAACAAACTGGCGGATGAAGCTTCATGGAACCATTTGTTACTAACGCTGGAACACGAGTTTGAATAAAAGGAGTGCATGCAAATGACGGATTCAGATAAGGTTCAAAAAACAGGCAAAGCGCTGGGAGTCGGCGGGGTGTTTTTTCGCTCCAAAGATCCATTCCGGTTGGCCACCTGGTATCGCGAAACGCTGGATATGAACATCGAGGACTGGGGCACAACATTTGGTACGGCTTTTTCTCCCGATACCATGCCACAACACTCATTCACAGTGTGGAGCGCATTTTCCAGCGATACCGAATATTTTGGCAAGAAAAGCCAGCCCTTCATGATCAACCTGATTGTGGATGATCTGGATTTGGCGCTGGCCAATGTCAAAGCTTCCGGCGCTCAGGTGCTACCGGAAAGAGAAGAACACGATTACGGCCGCTTCGGTTGGGTGATCGATCCGGATGGTAACCGTCTGGAATTGTGGGAGCCGCCTACGGAAATGCCGGAAGCCGATTCCTGATGTCCATAGACTCCCTATCCAAGCGCATCGAAGAGCTGGAGCACCAGGTTGCTTTCCAGGACGAATTGCACGATACCCTGAATGGGATTGTGGCTCGACAAGACGGTGAAATACGTGAGCTGAAGAAACAGTTCTCAATGCTCAACGAACGGGTCAAAGAATATTCAGATGCGATGCCTGGCACTGGCCCGCAGGACGAGACACCGCCACATTATTGAGCGACGCGACTGCCGCTACCTGAATTGAATTTCCAGTGGCGGCTCATGCATTCGCCCAAGCTGTTCGCGCAGGCTTAATATCATATCTTCCCAATACCTTGGCTCGCCAAACCACGGAAACGCGATCGGAAAAGCCGGGTCCTGCCAGCGTTTCGCCAACCATGCCGCGTGATGCAGCATGCGTAATGTCCGCAGTGCCTCTATCAACCCCAGTTCACGGTAGTTGAAATGGTGAAACTGCTTGTAGCCTTCAAGCACATCTTCCATCTGCTCTGCCATCTCATGCGTTTCGCCGGACAGCAGCATCCACAAATCCTGTATCGCCGGGCCGCTTCGGCAATCATCAAGATCAACGAAAAATGGCCCATCGCGCCACAAAATATTGCCGGGGTGACAATCGCCATGTAATCGAATGTTGGTAACTTTACCAACCCGCTCATACGCCGCTTCGATTGATGTCAGCAAATCGGCTGAAAGGCTTTCAAAAGCGGTCTCCAGATGTGCCGGCAACCATCGACCCTCCGTTAGTTCCCGAACAGGCTGATGACCAAAGGCTTCGACATCAAGTGCAGGTCTGGTTTTAAAGCGCTTGGCCGAACCGACAGCATGAATGCGCCCCAGAAACCTGCCCAGCCAAATGCGTGTTTCTTTCCGATCCAGCTCGGGAGCATGCCCGCCACGTCGCTCAAACAAGGCAAACCGAAACCCATCATACTCAAGCAGGGTTTTACCATTGACAATCATCGGCGGAATAAAAGGTATCTCAGCATCCGCCAGTTCAAGCGCGAATTTGTGCTCCTCCAGAATTTGCTCATCAGTCCACCGCCCCGGCCGATAAACCTTCGCAATCACCGGCTGAGCATCTTCAATCCCCACCTGATAAACGCGATTCTCATAACTGTTGAGCGCCATCAACCGCCCGTCACTCAACAACCCCGTAGATTCCACCAGCTGCATCAATACCTCCGGATCCAGGCGGTAATACGGGGTGAGGGTTTCGTCGAGTGTTGACATTGACTTGTGTGGTCGCAGTTAGAGAGTGAGAAAGCATCTTAACGGTTGTCAGCTGCACAAAATAGAATTCATTTGCCACTGCTGGTGGCTTGAGCGTCCCTGTGTGTGCTATGCAACCGATACGACCCACCCCCAAAAGAAGCACCCTTCATGCTGTCATTAGCATCTATTAGCAGTAGAATTACCTAAAACACTCTCAGGCATAACCACATACCATGACCAACAGATCCCAAAACCTGGCCCTATTCTGCGATTTCGAAAACATCGCACTAGGCGTCAGAGATGCCAAATACGCGCGTTTCGATGTAGAAGAAATCCTGGAACGCCTTTTGGTCAAAGGCAATATTGTGGTCAAAAAAGCCTACTGCGACTGGGATCGTTACAAAGACTTCAAAGTGGATATGCACGAAGCATCCTTCGAGCTAATTGAAATCCCGCATGTCCGCCAATCGGGTAAGAATTCGGCCGATATCCGCATGGTGGTGGATGCTCTGGACCTTTGCTATACCAAGGCACATGTTGATACCTTTGTGATTATCTCAGGCGACTCGGACTTTTCCCCGTTGGTATCGAAGCTTCGCGAGAACAATAAAATTGTGATTGGCGTAGGGGTTAAAGAATCGACTTCCAACCTGCTGATCGCCAATTGCGATGAGTTTATTTATTACGACGATATTATTCGCCAGATGGAGCGCCGCAAGCCACCGAAAAAGAAAGTCAGTGACAAAAAAGAAAACGGTGACAGCAAGGAAAGTGGTGAGGGTTCCGGCACAAACGGCAAGCGTCGGCAACGTGAAGACAAGGCGTTTGAATGGGTGCTGGAGACCATGGATGATTTGTTCAGCGAGCGGGACCCGGAAGAAAAAGTATGGGGCTCAATGGTCAAGCAGGCGCTGAAAAGGCGCAAACCAGGCTTCAGTGAGCGTTACCACGGTTTCCGTTCATTCAGTGAACTGCTGGAGCAGATGGAAAAGCGCAATATGGTTAAACTTGAGCACGATCAGAAATCCGGCGGCTACATTGTTAGTGATGTAGTGGATTCATAAGTAAAACGACAATTATAAAATCGGGAGTTTAGTAATGTTTAACAGAGTTTTAATGGTGTTAGCAGTATTCAGTTGGATGGCGAGCAGTGTGTTGGCCGCAGAGAAGCCTGTGGTCGAGACCCATATGGGACCCGTGATCACGGATTTTGGCCCATACGTAATTGTTCCGGAAGGGTCGTACAAACTCAACAAAGACATGCACTACAAGGCATTTATGGATGTTTCGGACAGTTCAGACGCCGATGATGCACTAAATGAGAATTTTGAGTCTGCCGTGCGCTTTTTGAATATGAACGCGAATAGTGGCGTTAAAGCTGCTGATATGGAGATTGCGCTGGTTGTACACGGCAAGGCAGTAAAAGATTTGTTTACCGATCAGACTTATCAAGCTCAATTCAATCAGCCCAATCCGAATACGGCACTATTGGCTGCGCTCAATTCTGCCGGTGTGAAAATATACGTTTGTGGACAGTCTGTAGGGTTTCGTGGGCTTTCTATGCAACAGATGAATCCCGTGGTGACGATGGCCATTTCAGCTATGTCAGCGAGTGTCCGCTTACAGTCTGAAGGTTTTATTCTTATTCCATAAAGCATCATTTCAAAAAAAAGACCTGCAATATGCAGGTCTTTTTTTAATGGGAACGCCTGATTTTCATCAATCGCCCACGCTCCCCTTTCTAATGGTCATTCTACCAACCCCCGTTGGCCTCCTGACCGTCCCTTACTTGTTCCCTAAGCTTGTTAGCCGGTTTAAATATAACTATGTCGATGCAATATTTATGCCACTCTTTTGGCTTGGTAAATAATACTTAAATATCAGTGGCATATATTATTTCTATTGGGGCGTCGAAGGCATTGAGCCTATTGGTCTTGCCGCAAAGTGTCGAACGCCTGACAAATTTTGTCAATCACAAACAAAAAAAAGACCCGCAGTTGCGAGTCTTTTTTCAGGTAAGTGCTTTGGTTTAAGAACCACTTACCACCCCTTTCTAAGCATGATCACGTCGCCAACCCCCGTTGCCGTCATAACCATCCCCTTCTGGCCTGTCCCCATTTAAATATTTACTGCGTAGATTCATTGCTGAATCCGGCACCCGATAGAACCGTCGTTGGTCTGTTCTATTGGTAGTAGTCTTGAGTGACAACAAGCCTTACAGTGGCGACAATCTTCGCCCGTCTTAAAACAAAGACTGACAAAACACACACTTTGGAGAGTTTGTGTTGTCTTAGTAAATGCAATAATTGAGCCAAATGTGTGAGAGCTATGTAATTAGGAATAAATACAACAAGATGAGGTGTTTTGGTGAGCAAAACCAGCCGGCAAGATGCCCGGCTGGTTGCCGTGATGTGTCAAACAACTGACGCAGAACGTCAGTTTTGGGTCGGGGAATGTCTACAAATAGGCAAGCCAGTTGTGCTTGTCTTCGGTCTTGCCGTTGAACAGTCCAAAAAACGCGCCCTGAATGCGTTTGGTGATCGGACCACAGCCACCATCGCCCAGTGTCATGTGATCAACCTGACGAACCGGTGTGACCTCTACCGCGGTGCCGGTAAAGAATGCTTCATCGGCGCCGTAAAGTTGTTCACGGGACATGGTTTGTTCAATCACTTCCATGCCCAAGTCTGCGGCCAGCGTGAAGACGCTGTCACGGGTAATGCCGCCCAGGATAGAAGACGAGGCTGGTGGTGTAAGAATTCGGCCATTTTTAATGACAAACAGATTCTCACCGGCGCCTTCGCTCAACAAACCGTCATGGCCCAGAGCAATACCTTCTTCAAAGCCGCGATCATTGGCTTCGAAACCAATCAACTGACTGGACAAATAGTTGCCACCCGCTTTCACGCCAGTCGGAATTGTGTTGGGAGCAAGGCGCTGCCATGAACTGATGCAGGCGCGGATTCCGTTCTTGATACCCTCGTCACCCAGATACGCACCCCAGGAATCAACCATGATGGAAACATCTACTGCTTTAAAATCTTTGGGAATTACACCCAGACCGCAATTACCGCGCGCCACCAAAGGCCGGATGTAAGCACTTTCCAGTCCGCTGTCGCGAACGGTTTCGAAAACAGCTTCACGAAGCTCCTCGAAACTGTAGCGGATCGGCATTCTGTAAACAGCTGCCGAGTAATATAAACGCTTCATGTGCTCATCAAGGCGGAAAACAGCGGTGCCTTTGGGTGTTTTGTAAGCTCTGATGCCTTCAAAAACTGATGAACCATAGTGAAGTGCATGACTGGCGACGTGGACCGTACAATCTTCATTTTTACGCAATTCGCCGTTAAACCATATTTTGTATTTAGTACTCATTAAACTCGTAACCTGTTTGGTGTTATAACAATAAAGATGCAGTATCTAACCTTGCAGAATGTTCTTCAAGTAACATTGGCCTTAATTAAGGAATTCTTATGGACTGGAAATTGTTTGCAACCGTATTTGGGGCTATTTTTATTGCAGAGATGGCGGATAAAACCCAGCTTGTTACAATGCTTTTTGCTGCCGATAAAGATGTCAGTAAATGGACCATCTTTTTCGGCTCAGCTTCGGCTTTGGTACTTGCCAGCGCAATCGGGGTCGCAGCAGGCGCATTGTTGTCTCAGGTAATCAATGCCAGAATGATGTCAATGGTTGCTGGTGCGGGCTTTATTGTCATCGGCCTGTTTACGTTTTATCACGGCTGGGCCTCTTCCAGCTAAAATCGGCAAGTTAAATTCGGATCAAAAGACTCGTTTAAATATGAATCGCGAAGTACACCACGACCACCACCACCCGATGCCCGACTACAATCGGGCTTTTGCGGTCGGTGTTGCACTTAACATTGTTTTTGTCGTTGTTGAAATTACCTATGGTTTGATTGCCGATTCATTGGCGTTGATAACAGATGCCGGCCACAACTTGAGCGATGTGCTGGGTTTGTTACTGGCCTGGGGGGCCAGTTATCTGGCACGCAAACAACCCTCTTTGCGACGAACCTATGGCTATTCCCGTGCTACCATTCTGGCGTCAATGTTCAGTGGTTTACTATTGATCGGCGCAATTGTCGTGATCTGCTGGGAAGCAGTGCATCGGTTTTTTGAGCCAACCACACCCGTAGGTACAACCATCATGGTGGTTGCAGGTATAGGTGTCGTCATCAATGCCGTGACCGCCTGGTTTTTCTTTTCCGGCAAAGACACTGATCTCAACATTCGAGGTGCATATCTGCACATGGCGGCTGATGCCCTGGTGTCATTGGGTGTTGTTGTGTCCGGTTTTGTCATCTGGAAATTCGGCCTGAATTGGTTTGATCCTTTGAGTAGCTTGTTGATCGCCGCGGTTATTTTCTGGTCAACCTGGGGCTTACTTCGGGATTCAATGAATCTGTCTATTGATGGTGTACCGCGTCACCTCGACCCGACAGCCGTACGCGAATGGTTACTGGATCAGCCTGGTGTGGAGGGGATGCACGATCTGCATATTTGGCCAATGAGCACCACCGATACAGCGATGACAGCTCACCTGATCATGCCAGTGCCGCCGGTAGACGATGATTTTTTGCACGCATTATCTGAACAAATGCGTTACAGATTCGAAATCTCACACGCGACCTTTCAGATTGAGCGTGGTGACGACGAACTAGAATGCCTGCAGGCACAAACTTGCGCCGAATAATTATCTTTTAAACCTCATGCGAAACCCGAAAACGGAGAAGTTTTGAATACCAGCGTTCCCGATCCGCAGTTTTGCGCTCACGTCCTTGAGGGGTTGGTCGCCACAAACAAATATCTGTCTTCCCGCTACTTCTATGACGCCGAAGGTGACCGCCTGTTTCAGGCGATCATGGGCAGCCCGGAATACTATCCAACCGATTGCGAGCAGCAGATATTTGAGCAGCAGGGCGTGCAGATTGCTGAAGCGCTGGCGGCCGGCGGTGCCTTTGAGCTCGAAGAGCTGGGCTCGGGCGATGGTTTGAAAACACAGCTGCTACTAGACGCGCTGCATAGCCTCGACGCCGAATTTACCTACCGACCGCTGGATATATCAGCCAATAGCATTGGTCTGCTAACCGATCGCGTCTGCAAAAACCGGCCCTGGTTGAAAATGGATCCGATCCACGCGGACTATATGCAGCATCTGCGTGCGAATCAATTGTCCGCATCTGACACCCAGCGTCCGCGACAAGTGGTTATGTTTCTGGGTTCCAATCTGGGTAACTTTAAACATGACAAAGCGGTGGAGTTCCTTCGCTTAATAAGAGGCACGATGAGATCTGAAGATGCAATGCTCATCGGACTAGACCTGCAAAAAGAACCAGCGGTCATTCGCGCAGCCTACAATGATGCTGGCGGGCACACCCGCGACTTCAACCTGAATTTGCTGCACCGGATCAATCGCGAACTAGGTGGCAATTTTACCGTCAGTGATTTCAAACATGCGCCTGAATACGATCCCGAAACTGGAGCAGCGTGTAGCTTTCTGGTCAGTACTTGCAAGCAGACAGTCCATATTAGCGCGCTTCAGAAAAGCTTTGAGTTTGCTGCTGGAGAAAAAATATTCATGGAAATTTCCCAGAAATACAACCAGCCGCAGATTGAAAGTCTGGCGGCAGAGTCGGGCTTTGAAGTTCAACAGGCATTCTATGATTCCCGCCGGTGGTTTACCGACCAGATCTGGGCCCCGGTAGGTTAAGACTCCTTATCAGTCCTCAATTCTCGAAACCATCAGAAAACACGACCAAATTGACTTGCCCGGAATCTGGATCAAGCATGAGAGACGACACATCGACGGCCTCAAAATCTGAACCGACCACCTGGCGCAACTCCCGCAACATGTCGTCGTCCCACTGTGGGTTGGGAGCGCCGCTTAGAAACCAGGGCGAACCATTGTCGGCCAGCATCATGCCGTATGTCTTGAGCGCAACGAGTATTACCTGAATGTCCGGGGAAAAATCCGACATATCGAAATCTGCCCGCAGCCGGAATCTCTGACCCATCGGCGGATACTGACTGCCGGTTAAACTCGAAGCAAAATGCCGGGCAGGCCATAGAAACGCCTTTCTCGTTATCAGAGTGTCGGCTAAGAACAATCAGCCCTCAAAAATATCTTCGATATCCGCGAACAAGGCACGGGCTATCGCTGCGGCTGTCTCCAGCGTAGGGTTCGTGCCGTTTTCGATGGCAGAGATGGTCGCCTGACGCACGCCCACAGCTTCAGCGAGTTGTGTAAGTCCTATAGGCTTGATGGACTCTTAGTGGAGGGGTTTCTGTAAGTTGTCTTTTTATCATTTCACCTTGAAAATTCGGAATGGATTCCAAAAAATCAAGGTGAAAAAGCAGGGCTCGACAGGCGAGCCCCTTCTGGAATCTAGCCGCGATCCCGCAAATAATGATCCGAAAGCACCTGCGAAACACAGGTGGTGAGCTTGCGGGCATACGGAATATGGATGAACTCATTTGGCCCGTGCGCATTGGAGTGCGGCCCCAGAACACCCGCGATCATGAACTGCGCCTGCGGGAAAAACTCACCCAACATCGCCATGAATGGAATGGTGCCGCCCTCGCCCATGTACATCACACCCCGGCCATAACTGGCTTGCGAACCTTTTTCCAACGAGGCATGCAGCCACGGCGCAATGGCAGGCGCGTTCCAGCCGGAGGCTGACTGGTCGGCGTCGAACACGACTTTGGCATTTGAAGGTGGATTGGCTTCAAGCGTAGCTTTCATTGCCTGAGATGCAGCTTCACCATCAACCGTCGCCGGCAGACGCATGGACAACTTCATCGCCGTGAACGGCCTTAGCACATTGCCGGCATCACTGATTGAAGGCATGCCATCAACACCGGTGTACGACAACGCGGGACGCCACGTACGGTTTAATACACGCTCGACATTATTGTCGGCCATTGGCTCAGCACCTTCCACAAACGGATAGGCTTTCCAGAGTTCATCGCCTAATGCTTCAGCCATGGCTTTGGTTTGCTCAATGCGTTGCTCAGGAATATCGGCATATAGGTAGTCGGGCAACACTTTGCCGGTATCTTTGTCTTCCAGGCGGGCAAATAATTGCTGCATGATGCGGAAACTCGATGGCACCACACCCGATGCATAGCCGGAGTGAACGCCTTCTTCGAGAATGTCTACCCGCAAAGTGCCGGCGGCCATACCGCGCAGCGACACAGTCAGCCACAATTGTTCATAGTTACCTGCACCAGAATCCAGGCAAACCACCAGTGAAGGCTCGCCAATGCGGGATCTTAAGTGGTCGATATAAAACGGCAGGTCATAACTGCCGGATTCTTCGCAAGCTTCAATGATCACAACAATCCGCGCATGTGACAAACCTTGCTTTTGTATCGCCATCACGGCCGTTAACGAGGCGTATGCCGCGTAGCCATCATCAGCGCCACCGCGACCGTACAACTTGTCGTCCTTCATCACCGGCTTCCATGGCCCCAGATCCTCGTTCCAACCGGTCATTTCAGGTTGTTTGTCGAGATGGCCATACATCAGGATGGTGTCTTCTTTGCCATTGTTTTCTTTTATGGGACCGTGCGGCTGAATCTCCATAAAGATCAGCGGCGTGCGGCCGGGTAGTCGCACAATTTCCATCTCAACGCCTTTAACATCCTGCTTCTCGCACCAGCCATAAATGTGCTGAACGGCTTTTTCCAGATGTCCGTTGGCCTCCCAGTCGGCATCGAAGTGCGGTGATTTTGCCGGGATCTTGATGTATTCAATCAGCTCGGGAACGATGGAGTCATCCCACATGTTGTCGATATATTGTTGTGCGGTTTGTTGATCCATGATGCAGGCCTTGTTGCAATATTTAGTTCCCAATTATGCCACGCCAAGCCCGGTGTTATGAATACCCGACACAAAAATAGGCGGCTTCGCTGCACGCCCGCCTTGACTAAAGGCGGCCACGCGGCTATTTTCGGCGGTAGATTATATTTAAGCGCCCTGATCAAGCCGGTTCGCCATCGCGTTTATTAAACGGCTTTGCAGGTTATTTCAAATTTCCGGGGAAAACCAATAAATGAACAGCGAAAATACTCCTGCAAGCAATCAAGGCGGAGGCACTCTGGACCCGTATTCGGATACGTCCTTCTTCGGCCATCCCAAAGGACTGGCCATTTTGTTTTTGACCGAGATGTGGGAGCGCTTTTCCTATTACGGAATGCGCGCGCTGCTGATTTTCTACCTGACCCAGCACTTCCTGTTCAGTGATCAGCGATCCGCGTTGATTTACGGCGCTTACACGGCGCTGGTTTATGTGATGCCTGTGCTAGGCGGTATGCTTGCGGATCGTTATCTGGGTTCCCGCAAAGCGGTGACCTTCGGCGCAATCTTGCTTGTTATAGGTCATTTCGGAATGGCTTTTGAAGGCAGCACAGCACAACAGACCATCGACTATCAGGGCAGTACCTACGAACTGGTAACGGAAGGGCGTGGCGGCGACGCCGAGCGGTTTTTGGTGCTGAATGACTCACGTGCGGCAGTTAACTTTACCGATGCCGGTCTGGAAATTGATCAGGCCAGCGCAGTCGGTACCAATCTGCCGGAGTTGTTGCCCGCCAACAGCTATGAAATCAATGTCGAGCAGGATAGTTTTTACCTGAATGTTTTCTATCTTTCACTGGCTTTCATCATTTCCGGTGTCGGGTTTTTGAAGGCCAATATCTCTACCATCGTCGGAGCGCTCTATGGTGAGAACGATCCACGCCGTGATGGTGGCTTTACCATTTTCTACATGGGTATCAACCTGGGTTCATTTATCGCCGTATTGTTGTGCGGTTATCTGGGACAGGAAGTTGGCTGGGCGTATGGCTTTGGTGCCGCAGGTGTGGGTATGCTGATCGGTCTGGTTATATTCTTGCGGGGTCAAAAGCACCTGCAAGGTAAGGCCGAGCCACCTAGCCTGGCTAAGCTGAAAGAAAAAGCTTTCGGACCCATCAACTACGAGTGGGCAGTTTATCTTGGCGGCATTTTGATGGTGGTAGCGTCATTTTTTCTGGTTAAGAATGAAGGTTTCGTTGGCGATCTTCTCAATGCCTTCGGTCTGTTTATGGTGGCGCTGATCATCGGTATGTCGCTGTTTGTTTTCGGGCGCGATAAAGGTGGTCACAACCCCAAGATGGAGATTGGTATATTCATCGCCGGTATTGCAATTATGGCGGTTCCTGTCCTCATCAGTGCGGCCGAAACTCTCGGCGTGTCAGTCTCGGGTCTGCCAAGCCTGATTACCAGCTGGCCTTTGGCGATAGGTGCCGGACTAGTGCTTTTGGTTGTTGTGTTGGACATCATCAAGATTCCTTCGGTTGACCGCGACAGAATGTTGCTGGCGCTGTTTTTGATCTGTCTGCAATTGCCGTTCTGGGCTTTGTTTGAGCAGGCAGGTTCATCCCTGAACCTGTTTACCGACCGGGCAGTCGATCGCGCCCTGTTTGGTTTTGATATTCCCGCCTCGTGGTTCCAGTCGCTGAATGCGGGCTTTATCTTTATCCTCGCGCCAGTGTTTGCCTGGTTGTGGGTAACTTTGGCGAAGAAGGGCAAGGAGCCCAATACCGTTGCCAAGTTCGGCCTGGGTATTTTGCAACTGGGTCTGGGCTTTTTGGTGCTGGTCTGGGGCATGAGTTTTGCAGGTGTCGATGGCAAAGTCGCAATGATCTGGGTGGTTCTGCTTTATCTGCTGCACACTATGGGCGAGTTGTGTTTGTCGCCGGTTGGACTCTCGGCTGTTACCAAGCTTTCCGTCGGTAGAGTTGTCGGCATGATGATGGGCGCGTGGTTCCTGGCTTCGGGCTTTGGTAATTACATCGCCGGGGTCATCGCCGCAACTACCGGTGCCGAAACCGTTGGCGGCGAAATTATTGATCTGGCGGCAGCCAAGCAGACTTATGCTGATGTTTATTGGAATGTCGGACTGGTGGCGATTGGCATCGCCGTGGTGGTGTTTTTGATCGCACCATTCATGAAGAAGCTCGGCCATGGCCGGGCTGAATCAGCCCCACATTCGGCGCTTCAAACCGAAGCCGGCGGGCCCTCGTCGGATAGAACATCCGGCGCGCCGTAAGTTTTTTCGAAAAGTGAATGTCACAAGCCCGGCTGGCAATAGCCGGGCTTTTTCAGCAAGTATGATTGACACGGTAGTTGTGCTATACATTACCCGCCAGATTATTGAAATCAAACTCAAAAGGGCCAAGGTGGCAGATCTGATTCACAAGTTCGAACTGGAAGGTGACAGGGATGCAGTCATCGCAGAACTGCCTGAAGATGTGCTTGAAGTTCCAGCTTAGTTTCTGCCAGGCTTTAAGCTTACCGTAGCAGGTACCTGACGCAGTGAGCCGGAAAGCATGTGACCTGTTATCATGTCTTCCTCACTTTTGTGGAAACTCTCTCATGAAGAAGCTCAAATCCAGATTTCTACTGTCGGTATTAATGGTGTTGATGCTCGGTCTGATCTCGTCGTGCAAACAATCAGAAGAACCTGTTGTCACCGCTGAACCAGCGACTGCACCACCAGCTAAGCCGGCCAGTGTCGAGGGTTGGGACAAGTTTGTTACCAGCCAGCTTGAGGCCTATCTTGCTGCCCATCCGCAGTTTGCGGTCCTTCAGGGGCGGCATGAATATGACGGTCAGTTACCCGACTGGAGTCGTGCAGGTATTGAAACCGAAATTGCCCGCTTGCATGATGTTCGTGATGAAGCGATGTCGTTTCCGGATGACCAGATGAGTGCTCAGCAACGTTATCAGCGCGAGTACGTGGTGTCCAAAATTGATCAGGACTTGTTCTGGATGGAAAAGGCGGAATGGCCGTTCCGCAATCCGCAGTTTTATTTTGGCTGGTTGGGCGACTCGCTTGATCCCAGCATCTACATAACGCTGGACTATGCTGCAAAACAAGAGCGTTTGCGGGCATTCACCCGCTACCTGAAGAATGTTCCAACCGCCGTTTCTCATATACGTGAAAATCTGGCCCTGCCAATGCCCAAACCCTGGCTACAACTGGGTATCGACAGCTTTGGTGGTTATGCCGCTTACTTTCGTGATGACGTACCTGCCATCTGGGCGGATGTTGAAAACCCTGAATTGCAAAGCGAATTTGCAGAAGCTAACAGAGATGCCGTCACGGCTATGCAAGGGGTCACAGATTGGCTCGTCTCCAACATGCCCAACGCGACAGATGACTATGCTTTAGGTGCCGATCTGTACCAGCAGATGTTATGGGACACAGAGCGGGTCGATATCCCGTTGGATCAGCTCGAAGCCATTGGTCGTGCTGATATGGCGCGCAACATTAAAAACCTGAAAATTGCCTGTGAAGAGTTCGCTCCTGGCGCATCTTTGCAGGACTGCATGGCCAAAATGTCGGATGACAAGCCTGAAGACGGCTCAGTCGAGGCGGCGCGCAGGCAGTTGGTGGAAACACGTCAGTTTGTTGTCGACAAACAGATTGTAAGTATCCCTTCAGGCGAAGAAGCGCTGGTCGCAGAGTCGCCTCCATATGCCCGTTCCAATTCGGCCTACATCAACACTGCCGGTCCCTGGGAGCAAAACCAGCCGTCCGTTTATTATATTTCCCCACCTAATCCGGAATGGTCGGAACAAGTGCAAAGGGATTATATCGCTGGCGAATCAGATTTGTTGTTCACCTCTGTTCATGAAGTCTGGCCGGGACATTTTCTGAATTTCCTGCATGCAAAAAATGCTTCTTTCTTTTATGGACGGGTTTTTGTGGGCTATGCATTTGCCGAAGGTTGGGCGCACTACACCGAAGAAATGATGATCGAAGCTGGTTTGCGAAAGGGCGACCCCGAAGCCCGCATCGGACAGATCAGCAACGCGTTATTACGGGATGCCCGTTTTCTGTCCAGTATTGGCTTGCACACACATGGCTGGTCGCTGGAGGATTCCAAACGTTTCTTTATGGAAGAAGGCTTTCAGGGTGAGGGAACGGCGATACAGCAGGCCGCTCGTGGTACTTATGATCCGGCGTATCTGAATTACACCATGGGCAAGTTGCTGATCAAGCGCTTGCGTGATGACTGGACGGCTACCCGTGGCGGGCGTGATGCCTGGAAGGAATTTCACGACGAATTCCTGAGCTACGGTGGTCCGCCCATACCATTGGTACGCGAACAAATGATGGAGGAAACCAAGCCGGTCGCGCTGTTTCCCGATTCAAAGTAATTGAATTAGCTAAATCATATGTTTATTTACACGCAAGTTTAAACCGCTTGGCCTCTAACGCCATCCAATCTTTGATAACAATCGTGCCTTTTGTATCAGGAGATTTTGGATGAAACTCAGAACTTTGTTTTTGGCTGTGGCATTGGCAACTTCCGTATCGGCAAACGCGAAAGTCACCAAAGAAGAAACTTACACCTTCAACATCACTGAAGGTGGCAATCTCAGTGTTTCTAACGTGAACGGGTCCATTACCGTGACTGGCAGCAACACTGACGACATAGAAGTGCGCGCAATCAAGACAGCAGAAAACCAAAAAGGGCTGGATAAAATCGAGATCAAGATTAATCAAAGTTCGGATTCTGTTGAAATTGAAACCGACCTGGCCGATTCAAAACGTTGGTTTGGCTGGGGCGGAGACGATGGCCAGGTGACATATGAAATCAAAGTACCTGCGGGCCTCAATCTTGATTCGATTGAGACTGTTAATGGTAGTGTTGAAATTAAGGGTGTTTCAGGTGATGTGCACGCCGAGTCGGTGAATGGTGAGATAGAGCTTGAAGATCTGGCTGGCGATGTTCAAATGGAAACTGTGAACGGCAGCATTAACGCTTCATTCGCAACATTGGGCGGGCAGCAAAGAGCAAAAGGCTCAACGGTTAACGGCCGTATGACCTTGCGCCTGCCGGCCGATGCAGATGTCGAAATCAACGCGGATACTTTGAATGGCAGCATCAACGCCAAAGATTTTGATCTGGAGCCCAAAAAAGGTTTTGTTGGCAGTGATTTGAGCGCCAACATCGGTGATGGCAGTGCCAGACTCAATCTGGATACGGTCAATGGATCTATCAAGATTCACCGCGATTAACGACTGATACCTGAATGCATGTGAGCCCGGCTGGGAGATTGGCCGGGTTTTTTTATGCGCGATATATTGAAGTGGCCTGAAAGGAAGGTCTCAATTGCGGGTCTGAACTAAACGCTTGTTCCTTAGCTGATATATCAGTAATATATAACGATACATATTTAGCAAAGGAATTGTTATGACTGTAAAGCACTGGCACGGCGTTTACCCGGCAGTAACCACCAAATTCAAGCCTGATTTCAGCCTGGACTTTGATGCCATGGCATCGCATCTGGAGTTTCAATTGGATGCGGGCGTCGATGGCATTATCATCCTCGGCTCGTTGGGCGAAAACTCTACCCTGAATCTGGAAGAGAAAATTGAGCTGACACAGTTCTTTCACAAGCAGATCAATGGTCGTGTGCCGCTGCTGACCTGTATCGCTGAATCAGATACCCGCCAGGCCTGTCACCTGGCCGCCGTTTCGGAGAAAGTTGGAGTCGACGGCTACATGCTGTTGCCGCCAATGCGTTATCCGAGTGATAATCGGGAAACACTGTCGTACCTCGAAGAAGTTGCAGCGTCATCAGGCCTGCCCGTCATGTTGTATAACAACCCGGTGGCCTACGGCACTGATTTAAGTGCGCAGGATTTTGCCAAGCTGGCTGATAATCACAAGTTTGTCGCCATAAAAGAATCTTCGGCCAATACCCGCAGGATTCCTGACATCCGGCGTCTGGTTGGCGATCGTTTTGCCATCTTCTGTGGTGTGGACGATCTCGCATTTGAATGTTTTGGCTTGGGTGCAACCGGTTGGGTTGCCGGATTGGTAGTGGCGTTTCCACGCGAAACGGTTCGTTTGTATGAAATGATGACAGCCGGTGAATGGCAGGCCGCCAGAGAGTTGTACGAGTGGTTCCTGCCTTTGTTACATCTGGATATAGGTCCAAAGTTTGTGCAGAACATCAAGTTGGTCGAAGAGTTGGTCGGCGTTGGTTCCGCCCGTGTGCGTTCGCCCAGGTTGTTGCTGTCTGGCAAGGAAGCGGCAGAAGTCCTGGCGATCGTTGAAACCGCTTTGACCAACCGTCCAGCTGTATAGTTGAGCGATCTACAGCAACCAGCATGATCGCAATGCCATTAAAGTCGACAACCAGCGAAGGTAGTCTGGCGGACCAGGCTTACCGGTTTCTGGAAGAGCAACTGGTGACCATGCAGTTGGTTCCGGCACAGATGGTCGCCGAAAAAGACCTGATGGTTGCCTCTGGAATCGGCCGCACGCCGGTGCGCGAAGCGATTCAGAAACTGGCAGCCAAAGGCATGCTGCAAGTATTGCCACGCAAAGGCCTGATGGTGACACCGATCCGCCGTTCTGATCTGCTGCAGATAGTTGAAGCCAGGCGAGTACTTGAAAGACTGATGGTGGTCAAGGCATCCGAGCGCGCTACAGATGAGCAACGTCAGGCACTGCGACAATTGGCCTTAAAACTGGAAGCGAGTGGCGACAATCTACAAGCCTATTTTCGGCTCGATCGGCAGTTGGATGAATGGCTGGAGGCGGCCTGCAATAACCGCCATCTTGTTCAGGCGTTGGCAGCCATGCACAGCCAGTGCCGGCGCTTGTGGTATTTGCATCGTCAACAGCTGAATTTGCCGCGTTCTGCCGAGCTGCACGCTGGTCTGGCGCGTGCAGTTGCCAATGCAGATGGTGCTGGTGCAATCAGAGCTTTAGATGAGATCATTACCATATTGGAACAGCTCGTTGCCGGGCTGGATGTGCTTAGTTGACCCCGGGTTCATCAATTATTGGTCTTGGATCAGTGGTTATGGACACGTAGTCATGGATTTAGGGGTCATGGATTGAAGAGATTGCTGGATGAGTGATTTAACATGAGTAGTTCAAGAAGGCATGTGGTGGTTATCGGTGCCGGTATTGTCGGTTCCAGTTGCGCATGGCACCTGCGCCGGAAGGGCTTGGAAGTTACCCTGATTGACCAGGTGGAGCCGGGCATGTCTTGTAGTTACGGTAACGCCTCCTGCCTGTCACGTTCCAGTGTCATCCCCTTTTCTTATCCAGGCATGATAAACAAGGTTCCGGGCTGGATGCTTGATCCCCTCGGACCAATGCGAATCCGCCCGCTTGATTTCCCGGCGTTGGCGCCCTGGTTCTGGCAGTTCTGGCGGGTCAGCTCGATGCAAAAAGTTGAGCAGATCGCGCATTCGCAGAAAATATTGATGGATACCGTGTTTGAGGACTATGACGAGATCCTCACCGCCACCGATTCCACCCATTTGCGCCGATCCAAAGGTGCTATTCACTTATACGACACTGAAAAAGAGTTTGAAAAAGATCAGTGGCAAATAGAATTTCGTCGAAAAATGGGTTTTGACAGCCATCGTCTGAGCGCTCCGGAGCTCAAAAATCTGGTGCCAGCACTTAAACTCGAAAACGGTGTAGCTATGATGATGCCGGATTGGCAGCAGCTGCTGGATCCGCAAAAAGTCACCCAGCGGATTGCTGAGCACAGCTTTGCCGCTGGTACAAAGTGGATCAACGACAAAGTCCGGAAGATCGACAGCAAGGATCATGGCGTGGTAGTTACCACAGACTCTGGCAACAAAATCGAAGCGGATAAACTGGTTGTGGCAGCAGGTGCGTGGTCCAATAAAATCGCTGAAAGGCTGGATTACACCGTACCGATGATTGCCAAACGCGGCTATCACAGCATGATAGCCAATCCCGGCATTGAACTGAATTATCCGGTCATGTCCTTGAGTCGTGTGTTCGTAATGACGCCGCTGAACGATGGGCTGAGAGTCGCGGGTACTGCTGAATTTGCAGCGCTCGACGCAAAACCGGATTATCGCCGCGCCAAAGTGTTATTGAAACACGCTGCTCATTATCTGGATGGCTTGCAAACCGAAGGCGCCACCGAATGGATGGGCCAACGGCCCATGATGGCTGACTCAACACCGATCATTTCGGCATCACCCGGGCATCGCAATGTTTTTTACGCTTTCGGCCACGGCCATTACGGTCTGACGCAGGGCCCGACAACCGGGCGCCTCATCGCCAGCCTGGTCAGCGGCGAAAAACCGCCAGTCGATTTGACGCCGTTCCGGTTTGACCGGTTCAGAAACCCTTAAATGACACTCCCGGACGCCCGAACCTTCAGGTGCATTGATGCGCACACCTGTGGCAATCCGGTACGGGTAGTCACAACCGGTTTGCCTGCGCTCGAGGGGGCAACCATGCTGGATAAGCGCGCCCACTTCATGCGCGAGTACGACTGGATTCGCACTGCGCTGATGTTCGAGCCCCGTGGTCATGCCATGATGTCCGGCAGCATGTTGTACCCGACAAGCAGGCCGGATTGTGATATCGGCGTTTTGTATATCGAAACCTCTGGCTGTCTGGCCATGTGTGGGCACGGCACCATCGGTACTGTGACCATTGCCATTGAAAAAGGTCTGGTGAAACCACGCGAGCCTGGCGTGGTTAATCTGGAAACACCGGCCGGCAAAGTGGGGGCAACTTACACGGAAAAAGACGGTAAAGTGCGGTCTGTGAAACTGATCAACGTGCCGTCCTATTTGCATTCTGAAGGTCTAACGGTCGACTGCCCGGAGTTGGGTGGCGAACTGACAGTTGATGTCAGCTACGGTGGAAACTACTACGCGATCGTTGATCCACAGGCGCTTTATGCTGACCTTTCCGAACTGTCAGCCAGCGATATTATCCGTATCAGCTCATTGCTGCGCGCCAGGCTGAACGAGAAATACAGCTTCATTCACCCCGAGGACCCGCGTATCTGCGGACTGTCTCATCTTCAATGGACAGGGCGTCCTTTGCAGCCGGGCTCAGATGCCAGAAATGCAGTTTTCTACGGTGATCAAGCCATCGACCGCTCACCTTGCGGCACCGGTACATCCGCGCGCATGGCGCAGTTGGCGGCCAAAGGCTGGTTGCAGGAAGGTGATCAATTTGTGCACGAAAGCTATATCGGCAGCCAGTTTACCGGCAGGGTGGAAGCACTGACCCGCGTAGGCGGGTATGATGCGATCATCCCTTCCATTGAAGGCTGGGCCAGAATTTACGGTGACAACACCATCACCGTCGACCCGCAAGATGACCCCTATTGGGAGGGGTTTTTGGTGTCCTGAAAAGAGAAAGCCCAGAAGGGAAAACCTGGAAGAGAGAAAACCATGAAAAAAATCAGCAAATCCAGCAGCGCAATTTTATTGCTCCTCACATTGATGTGCAGCAATACATACGCCGAACAAGACAGTGCCGCCTTCCAGGCACTGCTTGAAAAAGAGTGGAGTTTCCGCCTGCAGGAGTTTGCGGAAATGGCGCGCTACCAGGACGTGCCCGGCAGCAATGCAAAGATGACGCATGTCAGCGAAAAAGATCAGTTAAGGCGGTACAACTTCTGGAAACAGATTCAGGCGGAACAGGCCGAACTTTCCTGCGCTAAGCTGAGCCGAGAGGAATGCATCAATTACCGAATGTTTGAGCGCCAGATGCATAGCTTTATGGCATCGTATGAAACCAAAGATTACCTGATGCCGTTCAACAGCGACTGGGGCTTTTATCTGGGCTGGGCGCAATGGGGCGATGACACGGACTTTCATTCTGAACAGGATTACCGCGACTATATTACCCGCATGCAAGCACTGCCGGCGGTGATGGACGAATATATTACCCTGATGCGCAAAGGGCTCGAAACCGGCTTCACCCAGCCCAAGGCCGTATTGGATGGCCGTGAAGTGCCGGTCAGAAAGCAATTGGTTGAAAACCCGGAACGCAGCGACTTCTACAAACCCTTTCTGGTATTGAATACAGGTACTGACAAATATTTGAGCGATAACGAAAAGCAGGCCTTGCGCGATGAGGCAAAAGTGGCGGTGATGGAAGCTGTGGTGCCGGCCTATCAGCGGTTGCTCGACTTTTTTGAGGATGAATATTTCGTAGCGGCAAGGGATTCAGTTGGTGCGAGTGAGTTACCCAACGGCAAAAAGTTCTACGACGAGCAGATTTACTATTATGCAACGGTGGATATGACCGCCGATGAAATTCATCAACTAGGCCTGTCCGAAGTCGCCAGAATCCGTGCAGAAATGGATGCCATCATCGAAGAGCTCGAATTTGAAGGCAGCTTCGCAGACTTCCTGCAGTTTTTGCGTACCGATCCACAGTTCTACGCCAAAACACCACATGAACTGCTTGCAGAAGCCTCCTATATCGCGAAAAAGGTCGATGGTCGGCTGCCCATGCTTTTCAACAAGCTCCCACGTCAACCTTACGGCGTAGCACCGGTCCCGGACAACATCGCGCCCTTTTATACCTCCGGCCGATACATCGGCGCACCTCTGACGGCCGACCATGGCGGTTACTATTGGGTAAACACTTCCAAGCTTGAAAGTCGCACTCTTTACACCCTGCCAGCCCTGACTCTGCACGAAGCTGCTCCCGGCCACCATATCCAGAGTGCATTGGCGCTGGAACAGGGAGACCAACCTGAATTCCGCCGCAACGATTACATCTCCGCCTTCGGCGAGGGCTGGGCGCTATACGCCGAGAAACTGGGCGTGGAAATGGGCATCTACGAGACCCCTTATCAAAACTTTGGCCGGCTGACCTACGAAATGTGGCGCGCCTGTCGTCTGGTCATCGACACCGGCGTTCACATTAAAGGCTGGACCCGCGACCAGGCACTCGCTTACCTCTCGGAAAACACCGCCCTTTCAATCCACGAAGTCACCACCGAGGTAGACCGCTACATCTCCTGGCCGGGACAAGCACTTAGCTACAAATTAGGTGAGTACACCATCGTGCAATTGCGAGCGCAGGCCGAACTTGAGCTGGGTGCTAACTTTGATGTTCGGGAGTTTCATGACTTTATTCTGGAGTTGGGGTCGGTTCCCTTGGAGATTCTGAAGGATGAGGTTGGCCGCTGGATAAAAGAGACAGCGGCCAATAGGTAATACGAGGAATGTAGTCACTAATTAGACCGCATAGCGGTGATGGCTGCAGCGCGAGTGTATCTATCATATTCTTCCATAATTGCTTACCTGTACTAGCTTCATGCCATATTACTAAGCGTACTACCTAAATTGGAAAGTGCCAAGCAGGGTGACCTGTCACTCATATCTTCTTATACTTGTCAGCTTACCAAAACCAAGAGATCCTCACTCATGCGCCTAATCACTCTATTGTTAGCTGTAATCGCTCTAACCGCCTGCGACCCTAAAGACGAAGCCAATAACGAAGCTGCTCAGAAAGTCGCCCCGGAGGCAACTGTACAAGAGAGAGTTGAGCCCGCCAAGCAGGAAACTGTTGATCTGGCTCATGATTATTTTTCTTTTGCGAATACCGACCAGTTTGTAACCAAGCACCTGAACCTGGATCTGACGGTTGATTTCGACAAAAAGGAATTGCGCGGCGCTGCCGTTCTGTTGATGAACCGTCTTGATCCCGCAGCCAAAGACATCGTTCTCGATACCCGTGATTTGCACATCGAAAGTGTATCGGTAAACGGCGTTGAAGCAGATTACGCATATACGACTACCGACAAAGTGCTGGGTCAGGCGCTGAGTATTGCGGTCCCGGACGGGCAACTGACCGACGAGGAACTGCAAGTGGAGATCCACTACAAAACTGATCCTGCGGCGACGGCATTGCAGTGGCTACCGCCAGAACTGACGGCGGGCGGAGAGTTTCCGTATATGTTCAGCCAGTCACAGTCTATCCATGCACGCAGCTGGGTACCGATCCAGGATTCGCCGGCGGTTCGCATGACCTATGAAGCGACCATTCACACGCCGCCCGAATTGTTGGCTGTGATGAGCGCGAACAATGACCCCGAAACGCCGCGCAATGGTGAATACAGTTTCAGCATGCCGCAGGCGATCCCGTCTTATTTGCTGGCGATTGCGGTGGGTGATATTTATTTTGCACCGATTGGCGAACAAACCGGCATCTATACTGAGCCGGAAGTTCTGGAAGCCTCTGTTTATGAATTCGGCGACACCCAGAACATGTTGGAAGTCGCAGAAAAAATGTATGGCCCTTATCAATGGGGTCGTTATGACTTGTTGATTCTACCGCCAAGCTTCCCGTTCGGTGGAATGGAAAACCCGCGTTTGTCATTCATTACACCGAGCGTTCTGGCAGGTGATCGCAGTCTGGTTTCCTTGATTGCACATGAATTGGCGCATTCCTGGTCAGGCAACCTGGTGACCAATAAAACCTGGCGCGATATCTGGCTGAATGAAGGCATCACCAGCTATGTCACACAACGTTTGATGGAAGTCCTGTACAGCAAGGATCGCGCAGATGAAGAACGAGTATTGTCTTACCGCGAACTGCAAAACAGCATGAACACCGTAAAGCCGGAAATGCAGGCGCTGGCGCCACGCAAAAAACTCGACAACCCGGATGAGTCACAGGGCAGCATGCATTACGACAAGGGTGAGCTGTTTATGCAGCACCTCGAAAATGTTTATGGTCGGGGTGATTTTGATCCGTTTCTGGCTGCTTACTTCAAACATTTTGAATTCGAATCAATATCGACAGAGCAGTTTCTGGACTATCTGGATACCAATCTTTTACAGAAATATCCTGGCAAGTACACACGTGCACAAGCGGAAGAGTGGTTATACGAACCAGCGATTCCTACTGACGCCCCGGTACCAAGTTCAGAAACCCTGGATAAAGCAGCACAACTGGCTAACAGTTGGGCAGTGGGTGAAGTGGCGGTCGACAGCATTCCTATGGACCAGTTCAGCCCGCAGGCGAGCGTGTATTTTATTAATAATCTGCCGATGGATTTGAGCGATGAGCAGTTGGGTGAGCTGGACGAACAATTCGGTTTAAGTCAGTCATTGAATGCTGAAATTACCCGCGCCTGGTTTATTCAGGTGGCAACTCGCCGGCATCAGGCTGCTTATGAACACATGACGGCATACCTGAATCGATATGGCCGCACGCGCTTGGTGTTGCCGGTGTATGTGGCGCTGGCCAAAAATGGTCAGGACGGGGCGCTTAGCCGCAATATTTTTGAAACTGCCGGCCACAAATACCACCCATTAACCAATCGTGCGATTGAATATTCTTTGAAAGAAGTTGAGCAATAAGGTCACTAAAATGTACAGCGAAAATATCTCATGAGCCTCATATCGCACCTGCGCTGCCTTGGCTGTGGCGCGGAATACGCAGCCGATACCCTGATGAACCTTTGCCCGGTCGACCAGCGTCCGGTTGAAATTGTAATAGACCTGCAAAAACTGGATTCAACCCAGGCTGACCAGGCCTGGTACAAACCTCAACGCAACGACATGTGGCGCTTCGGCGGTTTGTTGCCGTTGGATATCAATAACCGTCAGGACGCGGCGCATATTTTCACGCTCGGCGAAGGTAACACACCACTGCTGCCCTATTCTGATCACGCCCTGGCGAAGCAGGTCGGGTTTACTTTGTCGGTGAAAGATGAAGGCAGGGGGCATCCGGGTTTTGGTGCCAACCCCACCCAGAGTTTTAAAGATCGCGGCATGGCGATGACGATTTCAATGGCGCACCGTGCCGGTTTAAGCAAACTGGCCGTACCGACTCAGGGCAATGCCGGCGACTCACTTTGTGAGTACGTATTGGCTTCTGGTATGCAGGCAGTGGTTGCCATGCCTGATAATACACCCGCTCCAATTCGCGATCGCGTCACGAAACTGGCACAGGATTCCAACCGGTTTGATATTGAACTGGTGTCTGGAACGATCCGCGAGGCGGGCGAATTGCTGAAAAGCAAATGGCTGGATAAAGGTTATTTCAGTGTCGCTACATTTCAGGAGCCCGGTTGGCGCATTGATGGCAAAAAGACCATGGGTCTGGAGATTGCCGAGCCTAAATCTGCAGGCGATCCATGGCATCTGCCGGATGTGGTTATTTACCCGACCGGTGGTGGCACTGGTGTTCTGGGCATGTGGAAGGGCTGGCAGGAGTTACAGGATCTCGGCCTGATTGGCAGTCGCCGCCCCAAAGTAATCTGTGTGCAGTCAGATGTCACCAAGCCTTTGGTGGATGCATTTGAAAGCGGCGCGAAAGATACCACCGTCGCTAAGGCCGGAGACACCCTGGCTTACGGCATGAACGTGCCTGGCGGCGTCGGACATTTCAAAGTGCTGGATATTATTCGTCGATCTGGTGGTGCTGCCATCGCCGTTGCTGAACAGGATATTCATTCCACTTTGTCAAAAGTCTGGAAAGAAAAGCACTGGTCGGTGTGTCCGGAAGGCGCGGCTTGCCTGGCTGCACTGCCTCAACTGGTCGATCGCGGTTTGATCAAACAGGGCGATGATGTCGTGGTATTTAATACCGGCTCGCTGGAAAAATATCTACCCGACCTCCAGCACTTGCTGTAGCCGGCCTCGGATTTGAAAGCGCATGACTGACACCTCATCCTCCGCCAGCGTTTTGATGCGGCTGATTCGCTACGCCAGCGGTCACCGTCATCGCAAGCAAATCTGGCTGGCCTCGATTTGCTCCGTCCTTAACAAATTGTTCGACATCCTGCCGGAAATTTTGATCGGCATGGCCATCGATGTGGTGGTGCGCAGGGATCAGTCCTTTTTGGCCGACTGGGGTATTGCTGACCCGTTTGATCAAATGCTGTTTCTCGGTGTCATCACCATTTGTGTGTGGGCGCTTGAGTCTCTATTCCAGTTTCTATTGCAAGTTCTCTGGCGCAATCTGGCGCAGAGTCTGCAGCATGAATTGCGGCTGGATGCTTATGGGCATATGCAAGAACTGGATATGGCCTGGTTTGAGGATGCCTCCACTGGTCGGCTGGTTTCCATTTTGAATGATGACGTCAATCAACTTGAGCGCTTTCTGGATGATGGTGCCAATGCGTTGATACAAGTAGGCACCTCTGTGATTGCGGTAGGTGCTGTGTTTTTCTATCTCTCTCCACAAATCGCGGTTATGGCGTTTACACCGATCCCGGTCATTATTATCGGAGCGTTTTGGTTCCAGCGCCGCGCACAACCCCTGTATGCCAGTGTGCGCGAAAAGGTGGGCGTGCTCAGTACTCGCCTGGCCAATAATATTGCCGGCATTGCCACCATCAAAAGTTTTACCCGAGAGCGCTACGAACTGGGACAGGTAGAAAGTGAGAGCCTGGAATATGTGGAGGCCAACCGAGGCGCGATTCGAATCAGTTCAGCATTCATTCCGATCATCCGCATGGCCATTCTGGTGGGCTTTGTAGCAACACTGGTTTATGGCGGCAAACTGACACTCGCCGGTGAGCTGAATGCGGGCGCTTACAGTGTGCTGGTGTTCTTAACTCAACGCTTGTTGTGGCCGCTCACTCGCCTGGCGGAAACGGTCGATCTGTATGAGCGCGCGATGGCCTCAACACGACGAATTCTGAACCTGATTGCGGTACCTATTCAAACCCTTAGCGGGGCTACGTCACTTGCCATTGAGCAGGTTAAAGGTGAAGTGGAATTCGATCATGTTAATTTTTCCTACGCCAGTGGTTCACAGATTTTACACGACATCAGTTTTCGCATCGCGCCGGGTGAAACGATTGCCGTGGTCGGCCAGACAGGGTCTGGTAAAAGCACTTTGATGAAATTAATGCTGCGCTTTTACGCTGCCACCGGCGGACACATCAGACTCGATGGACATGACCTGACGAATCTTAAAACCTCAGATCTACGGGCGGCCTATGGACTGGTTTCGCAGGACGTATTTTTGTTTCACGGTAGTGTTTCAGACAATATCGCCTATGGTCGTAAAGGTGCCAGCCAGGCAGAAATTGAAGCAGCTGCGAAAGCAGCTGAAGCGCATGAATTTATTCAGCAGTTAGCAGAAGGTTACGACACCATTGTTGGCGAACGGGGACAAAAATTGTCCGGCGGTCAGCGCCAGCGGATTTCAATTGCCCGGGCGGTGCTAAAAGACCCGCCCGTGTTGATATTGGATGAAGCAACCTCGGCGGTCGACAACGAAACCGAAGCCGCCATTCAGCGTTCAATGCAGGTGATAACGAGAGGCAGAACCACGCTGGTGGTGGCCCACCGGCTGTCCACAATTGTCAGCGCCGACCGGATTTATGTGCTGGACCATGGTCGCATCGCAGAATCCGGTAGTCATGCAGAGCTGATCAAAGCTGGCGGAATATATGCGTCCCTGTGGCGGGTGCAGGCAGGGATTCCCGCGGAGTAAAAGGCTGATTATTCCCCGATTTCTACCCTAAATTGAACCATACTCGAACTTCCGTTTTCAGCTAATACCAGCCATTGGGCCGGACTGCGCTACCAGATTCAATGCAGGTTTTACCACCAATAGCTGGCGCCTTTAGGCGATACAGATGTCGACGGCCTAATCTTGTTACGTACCCACCGGATTAACAGTATTCTGCCTGGGCAGCCATTTGGCCAATGTATTGAACATGGTATCCACCTCGATCGGCTTGGCCACAAAATCGTTCATACCCACTTCCAGGCAGGCTTTACGATCCTCCTCAAAGACATTGGCAGTCATTGCCAGGATCGGGAGATTCTTTTTTCCTTCCATGCAGCGGATCAAACGGGTTGCCTCCAGCCCATCCATCTCCGGCATCTGGATATCCATCAGGACCAGGTCATAGTCATTAGCACGAACCTTGTCTACAGCCTCACGGCCGTTTTCCGCTGTATCCACAATTAATCCCGCACCACTGAGCACTGCCACCGCCACTTCGCTGTTGATGGCATTGTCCTCTGCAAGCAGGATGCAGCTGCCTTGGTGGAGGTTAAGTAATCCTGTCTCTGCACGGCCCACTCGTTTCGAAGATGCAGTCGGCATTACACCCTGTCCGTGGCCCAGTCGGGCAGTAAACCAGAAGGTACTGCCTTTGCCGGGTTCACTTTCCGCCCCAGCGTCTCCGCCCATCAGCTGCGCCAGGCGCCGGGTGATAACCAGTCCTAAACCAGTACCACCATATTTGCGCGTGGTGGATGTATCGGCTTGTTCAAAGGGTTCAAACAGACCTGCCAATTTGTCGGGTTTAATACCGATACCCGTGTCTGTCACCTCAAAACGCAACAGCATCCCATCGTCGTTTTCATCCAGCTTGATGATGCGAACAAGAATGCTTCCCTGCTGGGTAAACTTCACGGCATTGCCAACATAATTAAGCAAAGCCTGGCGCAGACGGGTGACGTCACCCCAGAGCCAGTGAGGTGCGTCATTGCAGTCTATTTCCAAGGTCAGGCTCTTGGAATCTATTTGTTCCTGGTACAGTTGCCGGAGGTCATCTAAGAGTTTCCCCAGAACGAAATCTGATAGTTCCAGGGTCAGCTTGCCAACCTCAATCTTGGAGACATCCAGAATATTGTTGATCACCGATAGCAAGTGTTGGGCGGACAATTCTATCTTGTCCAACCGTTCTGTCTGTTCCGGCCTCGTACCGGCCTGTTGCATCAAGTGAGTGAGTCCTATAATGGCGTTCATCGGAGTGCGAATCTCGTGGCTCATATTAGCCAGGAAATCGCTTTTAGCTTTATTGGCCTGTTGCGCCTGAATGGCTAACACCTCTGACTGCTCGTTTAGTCTTTGTGTTTTTTCGAGCAGCTCCGAGGTTTGTTTATTTTTATCGTGAAAAACACTTGCTGCTTGGGCTAAATCACCAATTTCGTCACGACGATCACTGCCAGGAATGTTATTCACTGTTTCGCCAGCAGAGAGCTTTGTGAAAATATCGGTGATTGCGCGAATGGGTAGAATAATTTTTCTGCTTGAAAAAAAAGCGGCTATAAGTGCTAATAATATCAATATGATCGCTGCGAGATCACCACGCGCTTTGGTTTCATTGGCAGTATCTATAGCTTTTTCGTTACTTAACGCTTGTCTTTTGGTAACGAGCTTGGTGATTTCTTTGGTGAGATAAAGCAATTCATTAGCTGATCCAGCCATGACCACATTAACGAGAAAAACGTACCCACGGGTAATTTGAGTTAATCGAATAAAATCTCTGTTAATCAAAGTAATGGTATTTTGCAACTCACCATGATTGGTATTGGAGTTATCTATCAAATTAAGCACTGACGTTAACTCGGTATTAAATTTTTCGATTAGTTCGTAATCGGGAGATATTAAATATTGATAGGAATAACTTTGCGCAGAGACCAGGTGAAGTTTTATGAGTGATTGTTTTTCTTCAATGCCTGCAGTGCCATTTTTGGTTTCAACTAATTTAATTATTCGTTGAAATTCTTGGCTAATATTCTCTTCAAATATTTTTGTTCTTTGACTACGACCATCAATAACGCTGGAGAAATTGCTCTTGTAGTCTTTAAGGTGATCGCGCATTCGTTTAGTCAGGTCTTGATAAGTGGATGCATCTTCATATTCCATACCTGGTCTTTCGAATTCCGCTAGTTTGACTTCAACACTTTTCATTAGGTCATAAAAGTGGGTGATAGAAGAACTGCTGGCGGTATTTCTATAGATTAATACGTTATGCTGAAGTTCACTGACATCACGTTCTATTTCATGCACCAAGCCAAATACGCTAACCGACTGGTTGGTCATCTCTTGGTTTGTTATGAGTCGCTCTAGATTTGAGTGGGAAAGAAATACTTGAAACAGCAATATCAATACAAGGCTGGAAAGAATCAATATAATCTGCTTTTGTAATGATAGAGTCATAAAATCATGCAGCCATATAAATTTCAAGTATAGTGATAGACTCGAATTCTAAGCGCTAATGAATTCATACCATTTTTGTAAGCTATAGTCATAAGTTTTCATAACAGTATTCCATACGGCAACATTACTAAATCGCATCTCGTAGCTTCCACCGGTACGAATTTCACCTTGCTGAACTGATAATTTTCCATCTGTACCTCTTAATGCTTCACTAGCGGGTTTGCCTTGATACCAATAATCCCACTCAGCACTGCTAAGATATTTTGCCGAACGTTGAGGGTTGGAAATGTAATAGCCCTGCCTGGCGATAAAAGCACCGGGCCAGCCGGAAAGCCACCAATTCATATAGTCGTATGCTGCATCTTTTACTCTTCCGCTGGTTGCTGAAGACAAACACATAACACCGTGCCACCCGCGATAGCCTTCTTTCGGCGCCGCAAAAACAACCGGTACTCCCCTCCCGTTAAGAGCCGATACAGCTGGAGAAAACATGCTTTCAATAACGACCCTATCTGACGCCATAAAATCAATGGATTCAGGTACTGATGTCCAAAAACCACTGAAATGCCCCTTCGTTTTCAATTCGATTAAAACTGAAAATAGTTTATCTAATTCCGCTTTTGTCAGTTCGCCAATGTTGTTAAAACTGACAAGCCCACGAGCCTGTGCCGCTAATGCGAGATCAAATAGGCCGATGGTTGGTGCATTAACAATCGCAACTTTACCGGCATGTTTCTCATCGAGTAACCATCCCCAGCTTTCGGTTTCATAGGGAATACCTTTATCAATGACCTTAGTGTTGTAACCAAAGGAATCAGTGTTATGCACGTAAGGTAAGAAACTAATCAGCTCTGTAGGGTTTTGACCTAATTGACCATCAGCTTGAACGTGAAGTAGCTTATATGGTGCGTCTCCGGCACCAAGTTTTGCTTGTGGAGTTAATTTCCCCGTTTTGGTTAATGAATTAATTTCGTCCCAATATTGAAGGCGCTTCTTTTCTATCGGCTGAATGGAACCAGAGCGCCATAATATTTTTATACTATTGGACCATTGCTCATACAGATCAAAGGACTGCGGATTCATTGAGGCTTTTTGTAAAACCGCTGCACTGCCTCCAGGCTCAAATTCAAGTTCAATACCTAAATCTTGCATGGCTTTTTCACGCAACTCCTCCTGCAAGGTCACGTGAGTGCCTAATACTCGCAATTTCGTTTTCGTTCGTGAAAACACATAGGGAGCTTTAACCGATAAGTAGGTAGTAAGGCTCAATTTGCCAAGGGCGCCCAGCGTTTTACGTTTTTTTAGATCGACACTCGCGTTGTTACAATCTAAATTTTTGGTTTTCATTTTCAATACATGCATTAGGTGTTCCCCAAATACTCGAACTGATATGTGTACCGCGTAAATGTCCCAAGCAGTTTGACATGTTAATATTAGAATTAATACTGAAGTGCCTGATTGATTTATGTCAGTGTATCCCCAAAATCGTAGTGTGTTCTAGTGAACCGCCCCTACGTTGCTATACATTTCTCAGCAATACAAAAGACCACGTCTGTCCGAAAGCAAACATTCGAAGAATTGAAAGTTGCTTATCTATTTATATAGCTGAGGCTCAGGCGTGTTCGTGACCACCCGGTCCATGCACATGTCCATGCTCGATTTCCTCGCTACTCGCATTACGCACTTCGGTTATTTCAATATCAAACGTCAGTGTTTCACCGGCCAACGGGTGGTTGGCATCGACGTCAACATTAAATCGCCCAACTTTTATCACGGTTACCTGAACCGGACCATCTTTGGTCTGCAGGTTCAGTATCTGGCCGGGTAATATTTTTCCAACACCCTTGAGTTTTTTCAGAGGAATGCGCTGAATGTTGGCTTCCTTGATCACGCCATAAGCTTCTTCAGGGCCAATGGTGACTTCAAAAGTGTCGCCGGCTTTTCTGTCCTGTAAGGCTTTCTCGAGACCTACAATTACGTTATTACCGCCATGCAAATAGGTCATGGGATCGCGTTCTCGCGATGATTCCATCTCTTCACCATCAGCATCTTTAAGGGTGTAATGAAACGAAACAACTTTGTTTTTATCTACATTCATATTTATTTCCGAAAATGGTTGGCAAACGGGCGTACTGGGTGCTGTTGTTCGTTATGTGCTGACGCATGCGCAAATACTTTACTGTTACAAGATATCAATTGACCAGCCGTTTGAGTCAAAGTGAGCATATTTGATTGAATCTAAAACGTCACGTCTAAGTGTTGCGCCACAATATGGACAATTATTTATTTCGACAACCGTACTCCACATTTCTTCACCCACTTGTTCCAGCTGATGATTATTTTCAAGATCTAGCTCAGTCGCTTGTCTTGAAATCACAAGTTGCCATGTGAAGTGCTCATGGAAATAACTCCTTGAGTACTCAACTCTAACACCTGAATCTTGATGCGGGCATTCATGAATTTTAAATTCATCCATCATTCCATCATCTGAATACATAACGTTTCACATCAGCCGACCGCAAAAGTAGAGCGAAGCGGCGCTTTTGCGGGTCGGCTGATGTGATTGTTGGGTGCCGTGTTGTCAATATCTGCCCGCACGATATTCCTCTATGTCTTTTTTGATTACTTCGGCGGAGGGATTTAACCAACCAAAGCATTGATATACCCACGCAGTCCACTCATGAGTGATCGCTACAGGAGAAGAAATCAACTCCTCAATATTGACAACCTTCCTTCTCTTCACTGTTGACTCCGAGGCAGAGTAATACTCATGCCAAGCTCGGTTCCAATCTGTCGTGAGAACCAAACCTTTCACTTTGACCAATGAAATATCAATGATAACGCTACCCTCATACACACCTGCCGCCGCTAACCTTGCAGCAAATTCCACAATCTCTGACATAGTGCGGAGAATATTGACTGTTGACATGAAGCCTGGGGCCTCATCCAAATTCAGATCACGATAGTGGCTCAAGTGCCCTTTTGTATCCGTCAGTAGCTTTTGATGCCAGTCTGTGTCTGCGACTTCATTGACACTAAATAGATGAATGAATTGTGCACTTTGATAGAATCGCCAATACTCAATGTGTCGCCAACCATCGCCCGTCCAGTTTCCGACCCAGCTTGACCCTGCCCCGGCTTCCCCGGGCTGATGACTTATGTGAGGGTAGTACCAGCCTCTCATCCGGACTTGGTGGCGCTCAACAATTGCTTGACACTCACTCAGTGATGCAATTCGATCGGGATCATAATTGTTTGGCCGGAAATTTACTCTCCAGTGCGGAATGGTTTCAACAGGCACTGGGAGTTCAATTGAACCACTCATAATCCTTGCAACTCCTGATCGAAGGTTTCATCAGGTGTCTCGTTGTGGTTTCCAGCTAGACCAATGCGGCTTGCTGCCTCAATGATACTTCTCGCCCGTTTTTCTGCTGCGAGTTCTATCAGATCCCTGATTTCATTAGCATCTTGTGCCTTCTTTGTTTGTGGCTTTCCTGGCGGCCTGATAAGAATATCCCCTTTAGAAAAGGCCTTGGATTCGTTTGATGAATTACGCCTGCATATACATGGCAAATGCTTGAACTCTGAAACTTGAATAACCAGGTATTCTTTTTCATCACGATATCTAACGACAACGACATCAAGCTCTAATGGAACGGAAGCGTACTTGGCTACAAAATCTGATATATCATCGAAATCATAGGACGCGATATCATGACCAGAGATACCAATCAGTTCCCATGATTCCCCACGCTCAGACACGCCTATAACAACTATTCCACCATCACGTAGGTTTGCCATTGCCATAGAAGTGCGAGTGATATGCCACTTTAAATCACCCCAAAGCGCTGATTCCTTAAAATCCACGCTTTGGCTCTCTTGGCAGCGATCAAGGCTATCCCATACTCGCTGGTGAAGCCTTGCATGGCCTGGCATATCTGAAGATGGAAGAGCACTCACTTTTTTATCATCCTACGGTAGGCGCCCAACATTTTTGTTAAGCAGCGTGGCGGAGCCACGTCCGGTGGAGCCAGCATGCTGGCGGAACGTGCTTGAACGTTTTGTTCAACAACTGGATAAGATCGTGGCTCGCTTCGCTCTCACGATCTATCCTTATTCGTCAAGTTTTTATTGGTCACTGATATTAGTTTCTCCAGTCCATCGGGCAATTCCGGGCTTCGAACTTTCTTTCGCGCCTAACGGGTCATAAAAGGAGAAGCGCGACGTTCCGTCGCCGCGCCCCTCTTGAACCATCTGTCAGGTTCGTCTAACGTTTAACACCGAACAAGAAAACACCATGCATTGTAACCATACGCATGGGCATCCAGGAGTTCGGAGCTATTTTTCTTGCGCCGATATCGACAAAAGACCCATTTAAAGCCCGGCGGAGCCGGCTTGTGCGATATATTTCGCATATTGTAGTTCCTCGCCCGTAGTGGGAGGCGACCAACGGAACTTGCTTTTAAAGAAGGAATCCACTAATCTGAGTTTTCGACGACTAGAGGAGTGGACCTCCCATTCCTATGGTTTAAAAGGGCTGCCATCGCAGCCCTTTTAATTTTTAAAATTCATTCTTCATCAAAGATGAGTATTCCGGTTCAAACCTGCCACTGATTCCGGTGGAAGCCTGCCACCCATTCCGTTTGAAAGCTGCCACCCATTCCGGTGAAAGCTGCCACCCCTGAAACGGGTGGTTGATTGAGATAAC
>Ga0105055_10001257_pt1 | contig 41141 bp, 33 predicted proteins | sample BON03_FD_78090 | JGI IMG/M metagenome (GOLD analysis project Ga0105055, IMG submission 78090) | Freshwater microbial communities from Lake Bonney liftoff mats and glacier meltwater in Antarctica - BON-03 | ecosystem: Environmental > Aquatic > Freshwater > Ice > Glacier meltwater | place: Lake... | reverse complement strand
TGCCAATAACAAACATGATGGTGCAGAACGGTTTATCCCAACGCAGGTGCATGAAGTAGAAGATCACGTAGAGGAACTTCACGGTCGAAAGCACGACCAGCGTGGTGACGATGAGCCAGGTGGCGAAGGGCAGAAAGATGAACACGATCTCTATGCCGGTGATAACGGACAAGAGCATGGCGATCTTAATGTAGATCTGGAACTTATTTTCGTCATCGCCGTGATCGGCGGTAGCAGGTGAAAGACTCATGATGATTAGAGGTATTCGAGCAGATAGACTGCGGTGAAGATAACGATCCATACGATGTCCACAAAGTGCCAATAAAGGCCCATAGATTCGACATCGATGGCATTGGCTTCACCGAAAGCCACCGGCCCGCGGGGACGCCCAAGGTAGAAACTCAAGGCGGTGGTAACAGCCAGGCCGATGAGTAACCCGAAGTCATGGCTGAGAAATACCCCGAAACCTTCTCCAGCTTGGAGCTTATGAGTAAGACCGATGACGGCAAACATGGAGAACAGCACGACTCCGATGATTGCCGCGATGTGTAGTAACCCACGCCAGAACCAGCCTTGATCGTTATTGCTAGGAGCAGGCTGGAATGAACGCACATACATTAAAATGAGCCAAAATACACCGATGGCCACGTGAGTGCCGTGGGTGCCAGTCAACGTATAGAAGGTGCTGCCAAAGAGGCTATTCGTCAGGGTGAGGTGTTTTTCATGCACGAAGTGCTGAAACTCATAAACCTGACACCCGAGGAAGATAGCACCGAAGAACACCGTGGTGAGTAACGACAGGCGCATACTCTTGAGGTTGTTCTTCTGAATCGCGTTGACCGCCAACGCCATCATGAGCGACGACATCAGGAGGATAAACGTGGAGAACGAGGTGAGCTCGATCGAAAAGATGTCCATGGGATCCGGCGCGCCTGGAGGCGGGTAAAGCCGATAGATCAGATGGGTGGCGATCAGACAGCCGAAGAACATGCAGTCCGAGGCAAGAAATGCCCACATGATGAGCTTCTTATTGGGAATGCCCGTCGTCGTCGTGTGATCGTGGTGATGATCGATAGTGCCAGCGTTGCTGCTCATGAATTGTCCTCCTTATCAGCGTGGAGATGGTAACCCTCGTTGCCCTCGTGGGCCCAGAGGAAGATGCCAGCAACCATGATCACCCCGCCGATGATGGCGACGATGAGTTTGTTGTTATCCAGCGCAGAGATTCCGATACCGGCAATGAGTAGACCCATACTCGCCACCAAGGGATAGATCGAAGCGAAGGGCATGTGAATGCCGCCGTGGGCTTCGTCTTCCTTGGCGTGCGCGGCATTTTCCTTGGCGATCTCTTCCTTGTGATGTTTTTCATACCAGAAAGCGTCGCGGGCGTGAACCGTCGGGGTGACTGCAAAATTATACTCTGGAGGGGGGCAGGGAATCGACCATTCCAACGTGCGGGCATCCCAAGGATCGCGCTTAACTTTTTGCCCTTTGAAGTAGGTGTAAACGATAACGATGAAATAGATACCGATACCGACACCGAGAATTAGAGCGCCAATCGTGGCGATGAAGTTCGGGGTGTTCCAACCAAGATTGGTATCGTAGGTGAAGGTGCGTCGCGGCATACCGTTCAAGCCGAGGAAATGCATCGGGAAGAAGGTAATATTGAAGCCGGCGAAGATGATCCAGAATGAGAGTTTACCCCAGAATTCGCTGACGATGCGTCCAAATATGAGAGGAAACCAATAGTGAATCGCAGCGAGCAGCCCAAAGAGCGATCCGCCGATCAGCACATAATGGAAATGCGCGACCACGAAGTAACTGTCTTGCTGCTGTGCATCGGCGGGTGCCGCCGAGTGCATCACGCCGGAGAATCCGCCGATCATGAACATCCAGATGAAGCCCAGGGCAAACATCATGGGGGTGCGCATTTGAAGATGGCCGCCCCAGAGAGTGCCGATCCAGTTAAATATCTTTACACCCGTTGGCACGGCAATGGCCATCGTGGCTAGAGCAAAAGCAGCCGTCCCGACCGTTCCCAAACCGGTAGTGAACATGTGGTGACTCCACACCGTGAAGCCCATGAACCCAATGATTGCACCCGAGAAAACCACGATCGGATATCCAAACAGAGGTTTACGGGAGAAGGTTGGCAGAATTTCCGAAACTACGCCCATGGCGGGGAGAATCAGAATGTAAACTTCGGGATGTCCGAAGATCCAGAAAAGATGCTGCCAGAGGATGGGCATACCACCATTGGAGACTTCAAAGAAGTTGGTGCCGAACAGACGATCCATCATCAATTCGACCAGCGCGATGGTGATCGCAGGGAAAGAGAGGATCAGGAGGAAAGAGGTGAACAACGTCATCCATGTGAACACAGGCAGGCGCATCATCGTCATGCCCGGTGCGCGCATGTTGATGATGGTTACGATGAAGTTGAGGGAAGCTGCAATGGAAGCCACCCCGAGTAGCTGCAGACCCATTACCCACATATCAATGGAGTGATCCGGGCTGTAGGTGCTTGAAGTGAGTGGGGCGTAGCCAAACCAACCGGCATCGGGGGCACCCACTTTCATGAACCAACCAAGATTGATGATGATGGCTCCAGCCAGAAAGGTCCACAGTGAGAAGGCGTTGAGTCGCGGGAAAGCCACGTCGCGCGCGCCAATCTGCAGCGGCATTATGTAATTGAAGAATGCTGCCGACAGAGGCATGATCGCCAGAAAGATCATCGTCGTCCCGTGCATGGTGAACAACTCGTTGTATTGATGTGCCGTCAACAGATCGTTGTTCGGCACCGCCAACTGCAGGCGAATGAGGAGCGCCTCAAGGCCACCAATGAGAAAGAAGAACAGAGCGAAGACTCCGTAAAGGAATCCGATGCGCTTGTGATCGACTGTGGTGAGCCAGCTCATCAGGCCGGTCTTAGAGGTGGGTCGCCAAAAAACAGAGGCCCGTTTAGGGGCAACGTGTTCGTCGTGAGCGGAGAAATCGGATTTTGCCGTAGCGTCCATGGTAAATTTATTTGAGACTCTGAAGGTAGGCGACAAGCGCACTTACCTCGTCTGATGAGAGGGTGATATTATTTGGCACGTAGCCAGTAGTATACATTTTGTTGCCGGGTTTCACGATTTCGGGATGCATCAGCCAACGCGCCATTTGATCGGGATTGTTTTCCAGGAGACCACCAGCGATCGTCGTGCGGGAGCCGATGTGAGTTAGGTCGGGGCCGGTGATACCCAAGCCTTCATGGCCGCGCACCTTGTGACAAGCGATACAGGTCTTTTTTTGGAAAAGTTTACGACCCTGTGAGATCAAATGAGAATTCTCATCTTTGGCAGGGAATTGCTGCTGTCTCCAATTATCAAGAGGTGAGATCGTCGCGTCGGCATCCCATTTGTCGGTGAAGCCGTATTCATTGGTCTTGAATGATGCGAATTGAACCTTGGGCAAATCGGTGGCATCAGCCTCATCATAATCGACGGTGCGAGCCGGAGCTTTTTTCCGAGCGACCCAATGGGCAAAGTCTTCTTCATTAAGAGCGATCACGCGGAAACGCATGACAGCATGTGATTGGCCGCAATACTCGGCGCATTGTCCCCAGAAGTAACCGGGCTCATCAGCCTGCAACCAGAGGTGGTTGCCGCGATTAGGAATCATATCCACCTTACCAGCGAGCTTCGGCACCCAGAAGGAATGGATAACATCAATGGTGCGGAGATTGATACGAACGGGGCGGCCCGCCGGGATGACCAATTCATTGGCAGTCGTGAGATTGCCAACGCCGTCGATCTGCTCACTAGGGTAGCTAAACTGGAACCACCATTGATAACCTGTGGCAGTGACCTCGTAAGCGTTTTCCCTTTCTGCCTCAGGCACATCGTAAGTATAGCTAATCGCTTTCAGGGTGGGGATCGCGATAATGACGAGTGCCAAAACAGAAGCACCGATCAGCGATATTTCGATCATCGGGTTGCCATGGCTTTGTTTTGGTGGCTCGGCGTGTTCATCAGCCGCATTGCGAGCTTTGAACTTTATCGTCGCATAGGCCAGAATACCGCCGACGATTAAGAAGACGGTGAAGGTGACCCAGCAGGTGACGTAAAATACATCTAACTGCGATTTGGCGACGGGACCGGCGGTTTGGATCGTAGTCTGATGTCCATCCATCTGCCAGAAGTTGAGATTACATCCGGTTAGGAGCGCAGTGCCACCCAATGCAAGGGCAGCCCGACTCCATCGGTATAGTTTTGGTAGGATTGAGGACATACGCATGGGTGCTGTCTTGGTAATAAAAATGTTGGCGGTATTAAGACACCAAGTATGAGAGATTTCGCGAACGGCTAGTCATTTCAAGCCATATTCTGGTTACATTGTAATTTCCCCGATCAGACGGCAATACCTCGAGTCATGGTATAAGTTGGAAAACAGCCAGCATTAGGGCGGGCGTTGATTCAAAATTGGCTAGGGATTGTCCATTGCGCAGCAAGTGGTTCGGGCTACTCTAGGAATGTTATGAAATTTCGTATGCTATTTACCACCGCACTGGTAGCCATGTTGGCTTTCGGTTGCGCCAAGAAGGAAACCGCTACTGCCGCAGCTTCTGCGGCTCCCGCCGAAAAATCAGGAGTCCGCGTGATCGAGATTACGGGCAATGACTCCATGAAGTATAATCTGTCGTCGATTGAGCTGTCGGTTGGCGAAGAGGTTACTCTCAAGCTGACCAACATCGGCACGATGCCAAAGCAGGCAATGGGTCACAATCTGGTGGTGCTCAAAGTCGGATCAGATTCTAATGCCTTTTCGATGGCGGCGGCCTCTGCTGCAGCGACCGACTACATCCCTGATTCGCTTAAGGATCAGGTGGTTGATCACACCAAGATGCTGGGCCCTAAAGAAACCGACAGTATTACGCTTAAATTCAGCGAAGCGGGTGAATATCCGTTTATCTGCTCTTTCCCCGCCCACTACCAAGTCGGCATGAAAGGCGTGATTACGGTCAAGTAACTGATATTTAAGTTTCCTACAGTGCGAAGCCGAGCGATAAAGCTCGGCTTTTTTATGCCCCAGCAGGCCACCACTGATAGATGAAGAAATAAACGAGCACTCCGGTGACGGAGACGTAATACCAGATGGGGAAGGTCCAACGAGCCCATGCGCGATGGCGATCATAGTCGCCCTTAATCGCGAGCAAGAATGTGCGCGGCACGAGGTAGGCAATCGCAATCGCTAGGATGATGTGTGAAATCAACATCGTGTAGTAAAATGTGCTGATGATGCCTTCGCCTCCGAAAGGTGTGTGCATACCTTTGACCAGTATTTTGTGACTGACATAGCCAACCAGAAACACAGCTGATACAGTTACAGCCGATATCATGCATTTGCGGTGTGCAGCACGGTTGCCGCTCTTGATGAAGAAAAACCCAAGCGAGAGCAGCACGGTCGCGAGACCGTTGAGGGTAGCGTTGATAGGAGGAATGTCGTTGATACTCATAGGATCAAAAGGAAATTAGGCGATCTGCCACGAGTGCGATCAAAGTGATGGGCAGATAGATGATCGAGGCAAAGAAGAGCTTGCGCGCGGCTACCTCTCGGCCCTCGGGACGTAAAAACACCACGGCTTTCCAGCAAAACCACAGTCCAGTGATACCTGCGATAATGGCGTAATAGATGGTGGCGAGACCCAGGAAGGTGGGTAAGACGCTCACTCCTAGCATCAGGATGGCATTGACCAAAGACCACGAGGAGACCCAATCGCCTTTCTCATCACGCACGGGCAGCATGGGGAAATCCACATTGGTGTAATCCTTCCGATAGGTCCACGAGATGGCCATGAAATGGGGGATTTGCCAAAAAACAAGCACGCCAAACAAGATCCAGCCCAGCGGTGAGACGCCGTTTTCTGCTGCGGCCCAGCCGATCAGCGGAGGAAACGCCCCGGCGATCGCGCCGATTTCGGTCGACCATCGGGAGGTGCGCTTCGCCGGCGTATACCAACAAACGTAGGAAACGATCGTCAGCAGTGTGAAGATGGCTGCCATGCCGTTGATATTGACGAAAATAACAGCGAGCGCGGCAGAGCACATGAGTATGCCAAGCACGAAGGCCGATCCAGTCGGGATTTTACCTGAAGGAATTGGCCGATCAGCTGTGCGCTTCATACGCGCATCGGTATCGGCCTCTAACCATTGATTGAGCGAGGCCACGCCTCCGGCAGCGAGGCAGGTGCCGATGATCAGTGAAATGAACTCAACGGGAAGCCAAGGCGGTCGCGCCGCGATGTAGCCGATCAGTGTGGTGAACACCGAAAGCATGCTGAGCCGAGGTTTAGTCAGCTCAAGATAGTCACTGAAAGCGGCTTTGGGTGCGTTCATGTATTGGATGTCCTAGCTTCGATTACATCGCGGTGTGCAAGGCAGGTCAGCCAGAAAGTGGTCGCCAATAATAATGCGCCACATACGACATGGCCTGTGGTGATATGAGGTTCACGCATTTGCCAGATTATTTGGGCGCCGAGGAGGATTTGAAAACTGAGCAATCCTATCATCAGCGAAGCACCCCAACGCATAAGTAAGGTCGCGCCGCGATCTTTCCAAAGTATGACCGCATACCAGATCAGAGCGATTGTCAGGATCAAGGCCATGACACGGTGGGCAAAATTGAGAGTCACGCGGTAATCCCAAGTGGCGGGAAGCCAGTTTCCTTCGGGGGTTGAGGCCGGAAATGTCGGGATGGCGAGACCGGCGTAGTTGTGCCGCATGCCCGCCGCGATGACCAACTGCAGCAAAAGCAGGCCAACACAAATCAGTCCGGCGCGTCGTGTGCTTTTGGAAACAGGAATGCTTCTTTCGATCCATGAACGTGTGAGCGCCGCCACGATAAATATCAGCGCGCAAACATAGACTTGCGCGAGCACGCCATGAGGTATGCGCAGCATTTGTCCGAGCGTCATGTCAAAACCAGCTACATTGATCGAATCAAGCAGCACTCGTTTACCTCCGATAAGACCTTGGATCACTACAATCGAGAGCGCCGACCAACCCAGTTGGCGCACCCAGCGCCGTGCCTCGCATTGGTGTAACCACACCGCAGTGATGATCGTGACTAGCCCCATGATAGTCCCGCTGAGGCGATGAGAATGTTCGGCAAACATTGCGATGTCTTCGAGCCAACCGTCCGGATTGAGCGATCCATCGGACAGCGGCCAGTCGAGAAAGGCCATGCCGGCGCCTATCGTGGTGGTAAAAGCGCCCAGAGTCACCAATACGAACACCCATGCGCCACCAATGGCACTAAACCAGGCCAGGCCAGGTTTATATTCAGCAGTTCGACGGGATGTGTTTTTAGAAGCCATGAGGGAATGGATTGGCAGATAGAAGCCACCCCTTTAATTGCCGCAAACCCTTTGACAATTATTTCATGTGGCGAATCCGTATGTGTATGAAATCTAATACGCTGCGCGGGGTTTTGGCTTTGGTCTTGTTGATCGGATCGGCTTGCTCGCGTCAGGACCCTGCGAAGGAAGCTTCTTCTGAGCCTCAAGAAATCACCTATCCATTGACGGGTGAGATATTAGTAGTGGATCGGGAAAAGAACCGACTGCTGGTGCAGCATGACGTGATTCCCAATTACATGCCGGCCATGACGATGGAGTTTATCGCTTCTCCCGGGGATGTGGCCAACGCGAAGGAAGGCCAGCGTATCCGTGCTGTGCTCGTGCCGAGCGATGATGGAGATTTTCTCCTGCGCAATATCTGGCCCGATGATCAGATGGCGACTGCCAACGTGAATGCTAGTGCAGACGCATTGCGGCAAGATACTCTGATTCGTGGACGGGGGGCGTATCGTGAAGTGGGGGAAAAGCTTCCCGATTTTTCACTCTACGATCAGACCGGGGAGGTGGTGCAAAGCAGTCGCTTCCGCGGTCGCCAGATCATGCTCAACTTTATCTTCACCCGCTGCCCAGTCGCCACGATGTGTCCGGCCGCTACGATGAAGATGATGCAAACTCAACGTCTCGCGAATGAGGCCGGAGTCGAAACTCTTGAGCTTATTTCCATCACCTTAGATCCGGAATACGATACCCCGGGAGTGTTGCGTGATTACGCCAGCTCGCGCGGCATCGATACCACCAACTTTTCATTCCTCACCGGCCCTGAACGCGCGATAAAGGATTTGCTCAAGCAATTCGGAGTCATCGCCAATTTTGATGGCAGCATTCTCAAGCACACCTTGACGACTTTGCTGATCAGTAAGGACGGAAAGATTATCCACCGAGCCGATGGCACGCTTTGGGAACCCCGAGACTTCGTCGCCAAGATGCGCCGACTATGAATGATTACCTTTCAGAACGCCGACGCTGGTGGCGCGTGGCGCGAATTTCGATTATCGCGATCGTGCTATATGCGGGGTTTCGGATTATCCCGACCGGCACGAATCTGAGCCATATGGATTTTCGCGTGGAGGGTGACAACACTTTGGAGATGTGCGATCCGACCAATCCACAATTTTTACCGGTGGTCAACGTCCGCTCGCCAGTGAGTATGAGATTTCAAACTGAAATCGAGTCTGTCGCGGGTCGTGAGGTCGAGGTGCTTCTCACTTTGGCAACTTCAGGTGGTAAGCCGATCGCTACCGCCGATCTTCTCATGGTGCATACCCGTTTGTTACATTTGATGATAATCGATCCGCAATTGATGGACTACCATCATGTGCATCCGATTCCTACATCAGAGCCGGGCCAATGGAGCTTCCGTTTCACGCCACAATATGGGGGCGAATATCGCTTCTTTGCTGATTTTACACCCGCCGCGACTGGCCTCGGTCTCTACGCCAATGCCAAGATCGATGTGATCGGTGAGACCCCGTCTTCCGATAGAATCGTCGCCGCGCACCAGCCTTCGTGGACGCAAGAGCGGGGAGATTATCGATTCACGATCAGTCCTTCCGAAGGAAAAGTGCTAGCTAATGAGCAGGCACTTTTGAAACTGGCTATCACGCAGGGCGATGGCGGCGAGGTGCCGCTCCGTCTCGTGATGGATTCTTATGCTCATGTGGTGGCGTTTGATGAGAACCGCATGGGCTTTGCTCATCTGCATCCGGAAGAAAACAATTTGGCGAAAGCACCCGATCCGATTTCGCCTGAGCTTTCATTCAGAGTCACGATCCCCCAGCGAGGGCGTTATGTCCTCTGGGCGCAGGTAAATATGGATGAGACTGAAATGTTCATTCCGTTTTGGATTGAGGTTGAATGAGGAGCGCGAACGATTGCCGGCGCTCGCAATATTGGATATACAAGTTACTGGCAACTTCCTCCGTATTAATTTACTCTTGAGTTGAATCGGGTAGCGATTGATCAGGGAGAATTTCTTGCCTCGAGTGAGGCTCCATCCTTGCCCGTCTCGCGCGGCGGTTACTAATGTTGGCGCGAAGCTCAGTCTTCGGCCCGTCGCCGACAGGACCATAGTATCAATCAGATCTGGGAACAATGTCCGGTATCATATGGCAACCGCCCCAATATGCTGTGTGCATTGGGTAAGCCCGAGGATCGAGACCAAACTCGGTGGCTTATACCATGTATATTCTCAGCGACTCTGGTTTCTATTACTTGTCCACGGTGATGGATCTATGCACCCGCATAATCATCGGTTGGAGGGTAGCGGATCGCAACGACACCTAGTTGATCTGCACAGCTTCAGAAAACATGCCTTGCTTGGCTACTTCAACCCGATCCAAGCGGAATCAAAAAAATTGCCCCATGGTGCACCCTTTATTCACGTTACCTATCCGGCTGCTTAACCCATAACACATCACATACAGGAAACTGTGTTACACAAACTCAGGACTGATCAATGTCAGGTTTGTAATCTATATATCGATAAGGAATTCTGCTGGGAATATGAAACTGCATGCCATCGGGTTTAATGTTGTCTAACTGAAATTGCTTATCTTCGATAAAGACATGCGTAGCACTATACCGCTGATACTTCTGCTCTTGATTAGTAGCATTTGCATGTCTGCTGCTCCTAATAGGCCTTGGCTTTATGCGAAATCAGAGAACTTCGAGATGTTGTCTTCGACCAACTTAAAGGAATCGAAAAAGCTCTTGGCAGACTTTGAGGAATTCCACGCTCTGCTAAAGCATCTTTTCGGATCTCCTCAGTTGGCAAAGAAACGGACGACCATTGTGGTCTTTGAGTTTGATGAGGACCTCGATTTTTATAAGCCCTTAGATATAACTGGGAGGCCTCAAAATGTGGCGGCTTACTATTTGGAAAATCAGGATGCGCCTATATCGCGATGGTGTCGGGACCAGCCACCCAGCGGGATGTGCGCGAGGTCGTTTATCATGAATACGTGCACCAGTTCTTCCACATGATGGAATACGATTTGCCCGTCTGGCTCAATGAGGGGCTAGCCGATGTGCTTTCTACTCTCAGGGTGAAGAATAATTCACCTCGAGTTTGGTCACTACAAGGAGACGTATTTGGATTATCTTACCCGCCGAGAAATTGATCTGTCACCCATGTCGTGGTTATTTTCGGTGGAACGGAGCTCAGCACATTATCAACATGGAGTTTTGCAGGCTAGGTTTTACGCCCAGTCGTGGTTGGCGGTGCACTACTGGATGTGTAATCCGGAAATGTTTGATGGCTATTTGCGCTATCTCGAGCTGTGGGAGCATTCTGATTTCAGCGGTTTAGAAGCTATGGAGCAGGCATTTGGCATGAACGATGTGCAGATGAAGAAGGCGTTGGAGGATTATCTGAAAAAAGGTAAGTATCCCTTTAAACGGATTCCTTTGGAGTCGCGTCCAAAACGAGTTTCCCTCGCCTTTCGAAAAGCGACCCCGTTTGAGGTCGATATGGGATTGGAAAATCTCCATGTGCGAGTGGTAGCGCCAAAGGACGGTGAAATTCGCTTCATGAATTTGTCTGATCGTTATCCAGATTCGCCAAGGCCTTATGAAACGCTCGCGGTCCTAGCTGATTTTAGAAGCGATCAGGAAACTTCGAAGGAGTATTTTAAGAAAGCCATATCTCTTGGTTCAAAAAATTCATACGTTCATGTGGCCTATGCTGGAATAGAACTGGACCGGATCAATGTAGAGAGCTCATTGGATTTCCGATTGCGGGATGCGAAAACAACGGCCCTGCGCAAGAGCTTGAATCTAGCGATTAAGAACAATCCTAATCATACGACCAGTATCAAATATCTGGCCTATCTTGAATCGATTGCTCGAAAGCCTCGAGTGTCCAATATCGAGACTGTGCAGCGTAGGATCGGGAGTATGAGAGATCGACGGGAGACATTGCTTTCTTTGGCGGTGATCCGTTGGAGAATTGAGGATTATAAGACTTCCAGAATGATTCTTGAGTCTTTGAAACGACAGAAGCCGTTGAAAGGGGAAGCTAAGCGGCGCATGAAAAAGCTCGAGAATCGCCTGAATGATAGGGATAAAGAGACAACGAGTAATAATTAAGTCGGAGGACGTATAGTATCATAAGAAGAGACATGCGATTCACCCTTTTGGCGTGGTTTCGGGCGTTGCTTTGGAGGGGTGATATTGTGTCATAAGCGACATGCTAATTGGAGTCCCCCAGGAAATTAAAATCGGTGAAACACGCGTCTCAATGACGCCAAGTTTATGTCGGCGTTGTGTGTCGTTAGGCGCAGATGTGCTGGTGCAAAAATCAGCTGGTCTCAGCGCTGGTTTCACCGATGCGGAGTATCGCAAGGCTGGTGCGAGGATCGCGTCAACCGCGCGTAAGGTCTGGAAGGTCGCCGATCTGATTCTGAAGGTGAAAGAGCCTTTGCCCGCGGAGTATCCGCTAATGAAAAAAGAGCAGACGCTGTTTACTTATCTGCATCTCGCGGCGGGAGCAGAGCTGACAAAGGTGCTGCTTAAAAAACGGATTCTCGGTATCGCCTACGAAACGGTTGAGGGCACAGACGGTTCTTATCCGTTGCTCAAACCCATGTCGCAAGTTGCGGGGCGTCTTTCGATTCAGGTCGGTGCGTATCGCCTGCAGTCGCAGTTGGGCGGCTCGGGAGTATTGTTGGGTGGAATACCCGGCACGATGCCCGGGCATGTCGTTGTGATTGGCGCGGGTAATTCCGGTGCGCATGCCGTGCAAATGGCGGTGGGCGTGGGCGCTCGTGTGACAGTGCTCGATCTGGATATGAGAAAACTCGAAGTGCTCGATGCAGAATATCGCGGTCGGGTGGTCACGCTCATGTCCAATCCCGCCAATATCGAACACGAGGTGGCCAGTGCCGATTTGCTGATTGGGGCCGTGCTGATTCCAGGCGCCAAAGCTCCCATCGTCGTATCGAGAGATGTCGTGAAAACCATGCGTCCCGGTAGCGCAATTGTCGACATTGCGATCGATCAAGGCGGCTGCATCGAAACAATCCGCCCGACTTCGCATGAAAACCCCACTTATATTCAGCACGGTATCGTGCATTACGCCGTGCCGAATATGCCAGCACTCGTTGGCCGCACGTCAACGATGGGATTGACTCAAGCGACCGAACCTTTTCTTGCGATGCTCGTGGAGAAAGGTGTCGAAAAGGCACTCGCAGAAAACAAGGGCCTCGCGGCGGGCGTGAATACCCGTGATGGGCAGATCACGTGTGATGCCGTGGCGAAGGCGCTGGGGTATTAGAAGATCAATCCACCAAAAAGCGGCTCCGTTTCGGGAGCCGCTTTTCTAATAAGGGAGATCGTGTTGTTTTACGCTGCGACGATTTCGATGCTGGTGATTTCGATGCGTTCGGTGGGGGTGCTCTTTTCTCCGCCACCGCCGTTTTCGGTGGGGATATTCGCGATACGTTCGAGAACGTCGTCACCGGCGACGAGTTCACCGAAGCCAGTGTATTGGCGATCGAGGAATTTGGCATCGCCGTGGCAGAGAAAGAACTGCGATCCAGCGGAGTCGGGATTTGAGGAGCGGGCCATCGAGATGACGCCACGCACGTGAGACTTTTCGTTGAACTCGGCTTTGATTTGGTAGCCGGGGCTTCCGGTTCCGGGCGTGCCATTTTCACCTTCCTTGGTGTTGGGACAGCCGCCTTGGACCATGAATCCTTTGATGATACGATGAAAGGCCGTGCCATTGTAGAAGCCTTCTTTGGCGAGTTTCTTGAAGTTTTCAACAGTCTTGGGCGCGACGTCGGTCCAGAATGAAAGGGTCAGGTCTCCGTAGGAGGTCTTGATGATGGCTTGTTCGGTTTCGTTACTCATATGACTCCAGCGAACTGCCGCGTCTGAATGGCCGCAAGTCACAAAGTTTACAATCAAGGGGTCAGGCCGATTAATGTTAGTTTTTTGAGAGTTCGAATTTTTTGGAAAGTGAACTAGATTCTAGATCTATTAGAGATCTGAAATTAACATTAATCGGCCTGACCCCCTTACGCGAATTCGGTATCGATGAGTTCGCAGAAGTGGTGGATGAGGAAGAGGTGGGCTTCCTGGCAGGCGGCTCCGCTTTCGCTGGGGATGATGAGATCGCAGGTGGCGAGACCTTGAGCTTTACCGCCACCGCGTCCGAGGAAGGCGATGCTCGAAAGCCCCATGGTGGTGGCTTCCTGCAGAGCCGTCACGATATTGGCGGAATTGCCGCTGGAGGTGAGTGCGATTACAAGATCGCCGGGTTTAGCGAGGCCGCTTAACTGACGCGCGAAGACTTGGTCGTAACCATAATCATTACCGATACAGGTGACGAGCGAGCCATCGGCGGATAGCGACACGGCAGGAAGAGAGGCGCGATTCTTTTGGTAACGTCCGACGAGTTCAGTCGAAAAATGGGCGGCTTCAGCCGCGCTGCCACCATTTCCGAAAATGAGTAATTTCTTATCATGACGCAGGGTATCGAGAATGAGCTTGGCTGCGGTATCGATCTCCGAGCGGATTTCAGAGAGGGCGTGGAGGGTGCGGGTGGATTCGGTGAGAGACGCTTCGAAGGTCATGGTTACTATTAAAGCAGGTGAGAGCTTGCCCGCGACTGAAAATTTTCCGCAACTTGTATTTGCATGCGCCTGCGCCAACTTACGCTTCAAAATTTTCGCAACGTTTCGTGGGCAAAGTTATCCTTGAGCGGACGGCAGACTTTTCTGCTGGGTGCCAATGGGCAGGGGAAAACGAATCTCCTCGAAGCCGCCGGGTTTATCACGGCATTGCGTTCGTTTCGCGCGTCGGATGTTAAACTTCTTCTCGCGCAGGGACAGCGCGAGGCTGGTCTGAGATGCGAGGTTATGCACGAGCAATTAGCGGAGACGAGTTTGACGATCAAATTGCGATCTGATGGGCGGGAATTGTGGTGCGATGATGAGAAGGTGTCACGTTTGTCGGATCATCTGGGGCGATTTCCGACGGTGGTGTTTTCCTCTCAGGATATGATTTTGGTGCGAGGAGCACCGGCTGAACGGCGCCGTTGGCTGGATCACACGTTGGCCGCGATGGATGGGGGGTATCTAAGCGCGCTGCAAAACTACCATCAGGCGTTGAATGAGCGAAACAGTTTGCTCAAGCAGGCGAACGGAAATGTAGAGTCGCAATTGACCGCATTCGAAAAAATGCTCGCGCCAGCGGCGGCTGAGCTCGTGAGGCGACGTCGGGCTGGACTCGAAGAATTGACGGGCAGAGTAGCCAAGGCTTACGCGGAGATTTCGACCGAGGAAGAAATCGCGGGGCTACGATATACCCCGAATTTTGATGCGGATACGGTAGCCGCTTGGCTGCAACGTTGGCAACAGGGACGGGCGAGGGATATTCAATTTCGCACGACACAAAGTGGTCCGCATCGTGATGATTTCGAGTTTTGGGTGAAGGGAATGGCCGCGAGGGATTTCGCTTCGGAAGGGCAGCAACGTTCGCTCGTGATCGCGCTGCGTTTAGCGCAGGCAACTTGGTTTCATGCTCGCTCGGGAGTGCGGCCAGTTTTGTTGGCCGACGATGTTTTGGGTGAGCTCGATCCGGCACGTCGCAAACGGTTTTGGGCGGCGATTGATCCGGAGTCGCAGATCATCGCGACGGGCACCGAAGCGCCGGCTGCTGATCTCGGCCACTGGCAAATTTTCAGGGTCGCTGGCGGGACGTTTACCGAAGAATCTGAGCCGGTGGAGGAAACGAAATGACTTGGGAACTGTGGCAGTGGGGACTGGCGATTTTCGGAGCACTGATCATTGGCGTGGCGAAGACGGGAATTGGCGGCCTCGGCATGCTCTCGGTAGTGGTCTTTGCGAATCTCATGCCAGCGAAGGAGTCTGCGGGGTTCGTGCTGCCGATGTTGATCGTCGCCGACGTGATTGCGGTTTTGTCTTATCGTCGCCATGCGCAATGGGCGTTGTTGTGGAAACTTTTTCCGTGGACAGCCTTGGGCGTATTCCTGGGGTTTTTGGCGATGGGGCGGATCGACAATCAGGATGCCGGTTTGTTGATTGGCGCGATTGTTTTAGTGCTCACTGGGATTCATGTGTGGCGGCAATCTGGTGCGCAGAAAAAGGAGCCTGAGCATGCGATCTGGTTTGCGCCGACGATTGGGGTTTTGGCGGGTTTCACGACTCTGGTCGCGAACGCGGCGGGGCCATTGATGGTGATATATCTGCTCGCGATGCGTCTGCCTAAAATGGAATACATGGGCACGGGCGCGTGGTATTTTCTGCTGATGAATTTATTCAAAGTGCCGTTTATGATCTCCCTCGGATTAGTGACGGTGGAAAGTGCGACCGGGAATCTCTGGCTGGTGCCCGCGGTGTTACTCGGGACCTGGATTGGGCGAGGGGTGCTCAAGAAGATGAATCAAAAGCTGTTTGAGAGACTGGCGTTGTTGCTCTCGATCGCGGCGGGACTCAACCTGCTGTATAAATCATGGCCCGGATGAATGTGAGAGATATGTGGAAAGCGAAGTTGGAGGGCAAATCAGTGCCCGGTGGCGCTGCTGCCATGTCACTCCAGAAGCCTCCATTTAAAGGGCATGTATTGGGCGTCGATCCGAGTTTGCGTGGGACGGGGCTGGCTCTGATCGAATTCACCCCGGGGCAGCAGCCGGTGATGTTACGCTGTCGCACGGTGAAAGTAGCCCCGAAGTTTTCGATGCCCCATGCGCTGGCCGAGATTCACCGTGCCATCGAATCGTTCCTCGATGATTTTCCGGTGCGGCATGTCGCGTTTGAGCAGACGATTTATGTGCAGAATTTTCAGACCGCTCAGATTTTGGGTGCGGCACGTGGGGCCGCGATAGCGGCGGTCGCGTTGCGGGAATTGCCGGTGTTTGAATACGCCCCGTTGCGGGTCAAGCAGGCGGTGGTAGGAGCTGGTCGCGCGAGTAAGGAACAGATGGCGCGCACGGTGATGGGGCTACTCGGTCATGGCCGCGCACTTGCGTTTGACGAGGCCGATGCGGCCGGGGTAGCGCTCTGCCATGCGTTTACGTGGAGGGAGTAGGTTTCAATAATTGCACTTGTTAGGGGGGCTTCTACCACTCTGTAATGGTATAATATTAATTGCTAATGCAATGGAGGTAATACCCTTAAGCCATGCCTGATAGACATGACGAAATGAAAGAGCCTACTGGGTTCTTTGCGTTTCGGCCTCGTTTAATTGATGCCTTATCAGGTTACACAAAAGCAAAATTCATTGCTGATATTGGTGCAGGAGTCACAGTTGGCATAGTCGCGCTGTCTCTTTGTATTGGGCTCGGTATTGCATCGGGGGTAACACCGGCAGCGGGGCTTTACACCGGGATTGTAGGTGGATTTCTGATCTCCGCACTGGGTGGATCGCGAGTGCAAATCGGCGGTCCCGCAGGTGCGTTTGTTGGTCTGGTGGCATTGATCGCATTCGAGCACGGGTTGGAGAAGCTGCTGCTCTGCACGATGATGGCAGGAGTGATTCTCTTTTTAATCGGGGCTCTCAAGTTAGGTAATCTGATCAAGTTCATCCCCCACCCAGTGACGAACGGGTTTACCTGTGGCATTGCCATCACGATTATATCTACCCAATTGGGTGCTTTTTTTGGGTTAACGCTAGCTCACGAACCAGTTGAATTTCTGCCAAAAATTCTATCCTTACTTGACGTGTTTCCAACAAGTCAGTGGCAAACTTGGCTAATGAGTGGGGTGTCATTATTACTGTTACTTCGGTGGCCCAAACGTTGGGCGCGTGTGCCTTCATCGCTGATTGTAGTGGTGTTGGGAATTTTGGTAGTGACGGTGGGACACGTGCCTTTGGAAACTATTGGTAGCCGCTTTGGTGGTATTCCCCAGAGCTTACCTGAATTCCATTGGCCGCAATTTGCCTGGAATGACCTTAGAGTGCTGATTGTGCCGGCGTTCACCATTGCAGTGCTAGGGGCAATCGAATCTTTGCTTTCCGCTGTGGTTGCCGACGGGATGATCGATGATCGGCATGACTCGAATCAGGAGTTGATGGCTCAGGGTGTGGCAAATTTCCTTTCTCCTTTGTTTGGTGGAATACCGGTCACGGGCACGATTGCTCGCACGGCAACCAACGTCCGCAGCGGAGCTCATACGCCAGTGGCGGGAATAGTGCATGCCATTTTTCTGCTGGGAGTGCTATTGGTGGCGGCACCTTTGGCGGAAGATATTCCCTTAGCGTCGCTGGCGGCTGTGCTGATTTTTGTCTCGATTCGGATGGGCGACTGGCAGGAGTTTGCGGTCTTGCGCCGTCGGCCCAAAGGAGACTCTTTGGTCTTTCTCACGACATTTTTTCTTACGGTTTTCTTTGATCTGATGATTGCCGTGGAGGTGGGAATCGTATTGGCGGCATTTTTATTTATTCATCGAGTATCGGAATCCACTCAAGTGCAGGCGATGACTGGTGATGGTATCCCGTTGGATGGTCCAGGACATGAATGGGTGAAGGATGTGCCCGATGGAGTTCTGATCTACCGCGTGTTTGGAGCTCTGCTATTTGGTTCGGCGGAAAAGTTGGATACGATAATCCGCCGTGCTGGAGTTCAAGCTGATGTAATAATTTTGCATCTCGCAGCGGTGACCGCGATGGATTCTACCGCCTTAAACAGAGTGGAAATTCTGCACACCAAACTGCTCAGGCATGGTAAGCATCTCATTATCAGCGGACCGCACACCCAGCCGTATTCTGTGATGGAGCAAGCGGGTTTCTTTAAAGAACTAGGCCTAGAGAATGTCTGTGGAGACCTGAAAAGTGCGGTGACTCGGGCGAAGATTTTACAGGAGCAATTGCGAGCGAATACGAGTGAAACCAGTTGATCCGAATTAACCCAAGACCGCTTTGATTACTTTGCCGAGATCAGTCACGCGATAGGGTTTAGTCAGGTAGCCGCAGAAACCCATGTCGAGAAAGCGCATGGCTATTTCCTCATGGTCGTAGCCGCTTGATACGATGGCGCGCACATCAGGATCGAGCTGGTGTAGCTGGTGAAAGCATTCCTCGCCTCCCATACCCCCGATTACGGTGATGTCCATGATGACGGCATCGTAGGGTCGCCCGATATTCAGGTAGCGTTGGTAAAACTTGATTGCCTCTTCGCCGTTGTGGGCAATGTCGAATTTGTAGTCTAGGCTCTCCAGCATGGTGGAGCTGAGATCGCAGATTTTTCGATCATCATCCATGAAGAGCACACGGCCCGTGCCGAATCGGAGAGTGGGCGCGCGGCGCGCCTGAATCTCGGCGGGCTTATCGGCGCGGGGTAAGTAAACGGTGAAGGTCGTGCCGGTGCCGAAAGTGGAATTGACGCCGATTTCGCCGCCATGTTTTCGCACGATAGAAAGCACGGTCGCGAGGCCGAGGCCGGTGCCGTGTTTCTTGGTGGTGAAGAATGGATCGAAAATGTTCTGGAGATTATCTTCGGCAATACCGGCGGCATTATCCTGCACCCTGATTTCGATGTATTCGCCAGCGGAGAGTGATGCGATTTGCCCTTCTTGGAGCACGATGTTACTCGCTTTGATTTTGACCACGCCGCGATGCGGTTCCGGCGGCATGGCCTGAACAGCGTTGACGATCAGGTTTTGGAAAACCTGTAAGATCTGTGAACGATCTACGAGCACGGGCCAGACTTCCTCGGGCGCATCTACATCGATGACCGCGACGCTTCCTGCCGCCGCGATTTTCACGGAATCGCGAATGATCTCGGGTGAGGCGGATACGCTCATGGCACCGGTGCCTCCCTTGGCCGCGGCGAGGAGTTGTTTGGTTAATCCTTTGGCGGTGAGGCAGGCTTGTTCACTGTCGGCGAGACCGGAGTAATCGCGGTTATCCTTGGCGAGAGAAATGCCGCCGAGAATCGTTGTGAGAAGATTGTTGAAATCGTGGGAGATGCCGCCGGCGAGGAGTCCAAGTGCTTCGAAACGATTGGCTTTGAGTAACTCCTCTGGCGTGAGACTCATTTCGTCGGGATTGCGGAAAACCACGATGACACCCTGAGCCATATTATTGGGACCAAAGGACACGCGAGCCGTCCAAACGATGGACACGGGAGCGACCTCTTCACCAAGGTCTAGGGCGTGATCGCTGTTGAGTGGCAGGAAACCTTCGGCCGCGAGGGCGCGTTCGCAGACATCGTCGCCGGGTAGGCCCGACTGCCGATTGATCAGACGCATCACTTCATTAGCAGCGCGTCCGACCGCTTGCTCTTTGAGGATGTTGAGTAAACGGGCGCAAGCGTCGTTGATATAGGAGACTTTGCCGTGAGCATCGGCGACGAGCACGGCTTCCGCCAAGGCGTCCAGCGTATCGTTGACCATCGGAGCGGCGAGCGAACCTATTTCCGCGATGACTTCGAGATCTTCCGGCAAAGCACAGAGAAATCCCGTCACACTCGACAGGTCCTGCTTGCGAGTGAGTTGGCGTTCGGCCCCGAGCAAAAGCGTGAGGGGTGAGCCGTCACGACGTTGGAGTTTAACGACTTCGCACCATGAGGATTGCCCGGGGCTGCGGGTGAGCCACCAGCCTTCAAGACCGGCTCCGGCTTCTTCGCGTGTAAGGCAGGAGCGAAAGGGTTGCGGCCCGTCGGGGATTGTCTCCGGATCGTATCCGAGAAGCTCGCACCATGCCCTAGAATACCAAAAATCACCCGAGCCGAAATCGAGCTGAAATGCACCCAAAGGTCCTCCATCGGCGAGGGTCTGCATGCGCTCGTCGTTGGCGAGACTGGCTTCCTCGATTTCTTTTCGCTCGTTGATATCGATGATGAGGCCGAGCACACGTTCGACTTTAGTCTCTTCGTTGATGATCTGCAGACCAAGGCAGTGGATCCAAACGTAATGCCCTCGTTGATGGCGCATCCGAAACTCGACGCTGAAGTGCCGCGAGCCGGGAACAGCGCGGCGGCCCACTTGATCGGGCGCGGCACCGGTGTCCTCCTCATGAATTAAATCGAGCCACGTCGCATAAGTATCAGCCAGTTCTGCATCGAGATAACCGAGCGTTTTTTTCCATGCAGCAGAGTATTGGGCGGCTCCGGTTTGTGGATTGAGATCGAAGAAACCGAGACCGCCTTGATCGGCCAAGAGATCCAAACCACTGGAAGGAGCGGCCGCAGTTTCCAGCATCACCGGCACTGGCATGATCGTAGCGATGAGGTGATTCTCTAAACCCGAGGCTTTTTCGATGCGCAATATGACTTTTCGCGTGGTGCCGCCATGGGTCTTGGCATCCATCTTCGAATCGTGATCAAGCGAAGAATCATGGACCGCCATCCACTGAGCTTCGAGCCAATCGGCATCGTCTGAATGGATCTCAAACTCAAACAGGCTCGTGAACGCTTCGCCATTCAGACTCTCTGCTTCCGTTTCCCAAAATTGACAGGCCGAGCGATTCGCCGCCTGCACGACACCGGCTTCATCCAGAATGAGGGCGGCGGGGGAAAAGCTACTGGAAGAGGCGGAAGTCACAGGTTACTTGCTAGCCAGAGATTAACCCGTTTGGCGAGAAAATCGATAAAGGCGGGGTCTTCGTTGAGGCAGGGGATTTGTTGAAACGATGTTCCACCGGCCTCGAGAAAGGATTCGCAACCCTCCATTTGTATTTCTTCGAGGGTTTCGAGACAATCGGTGGTGAATGCAGGACAGATCACGAGCAGCTTCTTTACTCCAGTAGTCGGCAATCGCTCCAACTCCTTATCGGTCGATGGCGTGAGCCAAGGCTCTTTGGTGAGGCGCGATTGGTAGGCGACAGAATGTTTATCCGCGCTGATGCCGGCCTTGGCGACCAGCTCGCGCGTGGTCGCGAGGCATTGAGCTTTGTAGCAAGTGGCGTGTGCTGGCGATTCCGTGGTGCAGCAATCCGGCACGATGGTGCAATGCGCGCAGGACGAATCGGCCACGCGCATATGGCGCTCGGGCAAGCCGTGATAGGAGAAAAGCAAATGATCGTAGTCTTCTTTTAGGTAAGGGGCCGCGACGCTGTGGAGCGCTTCGATGTAATCGGCATCCGCATAAAACGGCTGCACCGTCGTGACTTTAATCGAGGGTTTTTGCGCAGTGATTTCTTCTTTTACGCGCACGACGACGGTTTCCCACGACGACATCGCGTAGTGTGGGTATTGCGGAAAGAGTAGGAGCTCATCGATGCCGTCGGCCGCGATCTGGGCGACAATCGATGCGATTGAAGGCTGTCCGTAGCGCATGGCTAGATAGACGGGCGTTTCCGGTCCCAGGTTGGCTTTGAGCTTCTCGCTAACGCGTTGCGAGGTAACGACGAGCGGTGATCCCTCTTCGGTCCATACTTTAGCATAGGCTTCAGCCGATTTCGCGGGGCGCCTGGGCAGAATTATACCTTCGAGTAGGGCCCAGCGTAACGCTGGGTTGATATCAAGCACGCGTTCGTCGTTGAGGAATTCGCGCAAGTAGTCGCGCACATCTGCGACCGAAGTGGAAGCAGGAGATCCCAGATTAACAAGAAGGACAGCGCGACGTGACATACGGTATGAAATAGGTCTGAATTTTTTCGATTAAGTCAAACGGTGCGGAAGCTTTGATTGATTTTTGTCATTGCGGTGAGTGCGGTCGCGTTGCGTTGCTAAGCTCTTTGATGAATGCACCGCGCAAACCCGTTCTCCTCGTGATCCGTGATGGTTGGGGAAAAAATCCCCATGCCGAGCAAGATGCCTACAATGCTGTGCATCTGGCGAAAAAAGCCTGTGATGATGCCTTACAGATAAAATATCCGCACACTCTGGTCTCAGCCAGTGGTTTGGATGTAGGATTGCCTGACGGACAGATGGGCAACTCGGAGGTGGGGCACGAGAACATCGGCGCGGGTCGGATAGTGGATCAGGAACTCGTGCGGTTGAATAAACTCTTTTCTGATAAGCAACTCGGGGTGAATCCCGTGTGGCACGATGTGTTGGTGCGTCTGAAGGCTAACCCGTCCGCCAAGTTGCATCTGATGGGCATCGTTTCCAATGGAGGGGTGCATGGGATGTTGGAGCATCTTTACGGCATTCTACAGCAAGCGAAAGACGACGGGTTGGGCCCTGATCAAGTTTACATTCACGGCTTCACGGATGGTCGTGACACCGCTCCGCAAAGTGGGCTAGAGTTTATTAATCAAGTTGAGGCCAAGTGTCGCGAAATCGGAGTGGGGAAGATCGCGAGCATCTGCGGCCGCTTTTGGGCGATGGACCGCGACAATCGCTGGGAACGCGTGCAAAAGGCCTACGATATGCTCACGGGGAAAAAATCGGAAGCCACCGCGAGGAGCGCGGCCGAAGCGATTTCCCACTACTATTCGAATCCGCTCAGCGAAACGCAAAACGGCGATGAGTTTGTGCCAGCGACGTGGATCTTGGATGATTCCGGACAGCCCCTCGCGACCTTTGGAGATGGCGATGCGGTCCTGTTCTACAACTACCGCGGAGACCGTCCCCGCGAGATCACCAAGGCGTTTGTGATGGATGATTTCTCGGACTTTGATCGCGGCGAGAAACTCGATCTCTACTACGCGACGATGACGGAATACGAAGCTGGTCTGCCGGTGCATGTGATTTCCGGTAAACCGGCCAAGCTAAAAAACATTTTGGGCGAAGTCGTCAGCGATGGGGGGATCAAGCAGTTCCGCTGCGCGGAAACTGAGAAAAATCCGCACGTGACCTTCTTTTTTAATAACTACCGTGACACGCCTTTCCCCGGCGAAGATCGCGCCTGTCCGGCGAGCCCGAAAGTGGCGACCTATGACATGCAGCCGGAGATGTCAGCAGCCGAAGTCACTGCCAAAGCGAAGGAGGCGATTCTTTCAGGCCAATACGGTCTGGTTGTCGTCAATTACGCGAATCCGGACATGGTCGGCCACACCGGATCGATCCCAGCCGCCACCAAGGCCGTCGAGGCCACGGACGTGGGCGTGGGCGAGTTATTGGCCGCTCTGGCCGAAAAGGATGGCCGCGCTATGATAACCGCTGATCACGGTAATTGCGAACAGATGTGGAATCCCGAAACGGATTCCCCCCACACCGCGCACACGCTCAATCTCGTGGAGTTGTTTGTCGTCGGTAGCGATTACTCCAAAGAATTGACGAAGATGCGCAGCGGAGGTCGCCTGGCCGACATCGCGCCGACGCTACTCGATTTGATGGAGCTGCCAAAACCGGTAGAAATGACCGGTGAGAGTTTGATCGTAGGGTAAGGCAGCTCCAGAATGAGTCTCGGCCGCAAATAATACGGTCTTGCGGAGCTCAACCCTCCTGGTCTTGAGATACCGATCAATGGGCCGAGCTTTGCGAGAACGCTAAGTTCCCTTTCAAATTCTGGTTGCCCCGTGTGAGGGCGATCCGTTTGGTTGCCTGTTCATTATCATGAACCGGACCCATCATTGTGCCCAACTCACCAAAGCTGATCTCGATACTACTGTGTCGTTGTCTGGCTGGGTGGACTCGATCCGCGACCACGGCGGGATCAACTTTATCGACTTGCGCGACCGCAAAGGCATCACGCAGATCAAATTTGATCCTCAAGATGACGCCAATCTGGGGGCGCGGGCCACGCATTTGAAGCCCGAGTCGGTGATTTCGATCACCGGCAAGGTCGTTGAGCGCCCAGAAGGCACGGTTAATTCCTCACTGCCGACCGGTGAGGTTGAGATCAACGCGACCGCGTTGGAAGTGCTCAACGCTTCCGAGACACCCCCATTTCCTCTCGATGATGTAGGTGGCGGTAAGGTGAACGAAGACCTGCGTCTCACTTACCGTTATCTCGATCTGCGTCGTCCCAAGATGGCGAAAAACCTGCAGACCCGGCACAAGGCGAGTAAGTCGATCCGCGATTATTTCGATAGCCAGGAGTTTATCGAAATCGAAACGCCGTCGCTATTTAAGAGCACGCCGGAAGGCGCGCGCGAGTATCTCGTGCCATCGCGGATCCATCCCGGTGAGTTCTACGCTCTCTCGCAATCGCCTCAGCAGTATAAGCAAATCCTGATGGTCGCTGGCGTGGAAAAGTATTTCCAAATCGCACGCTGTTTCCGCGATGAAGATCTCCGCTCGGATCGCCAAATGGAGTTCACGCAAGTGGACGTCGAGGCATCCTTTGTCACGCGTGAGGATATCTACGCCCTTTTTGAAGGTATGTTGAAAAAGCTCTGGAAGGATGTGCTCGGCACGGAAATCGAGACGCCGATCCTTCGCATGCCCTACCACGAGGCGATGAATCGCTTCGGCGTAGATAAGCCCGACATGCGCTTCGGAATGGAGCTCGTGGACTTTACCGAGACGTTTAAGAAATCCTCATTTAAGGTGTTCTCCGGCACGGCCAATGGTGGTGGTGCAATCAAAGCGATCAACGCTAAGGGTCTCGCCGACATCACTCAGGGTGAACTCAAGAGTCTCGAAGAAGCTGCCAAATCACTCGGCGCTAAGGGGCTCGCATTTATCAAGATCGAAGGAGGCGAATGGAAATCTCCAATCGTGAAATTCTTCAATGATGAAGAGAAGGCCGCGCTCACCGCGCAGCTCAACATCAAGGACGGTGACATCATCTTCTTCGCTGCATCCGAGTGGGAACAGGCCTGTGCGATTCTCGGTCGCGTGCGACTCGATGCCGCTCAATTGCTCGTGAAGCGCGAGAAGCTCACGATTCGTCATGATGACTGGAAATTCGTCTGGGTAATCGAATTCCCGTTGATGAGCTACGACGAAGAGCGCGGTGGTTTCGCCGCGACTCACCATCCGTTTACCTCACCGGTGCCTGAAGACATCGAGCTGCTCGACAGCGATCCGAAGAAAGTGCGCGGTCAGCATTATGACTTGGTGCTTAATGGGATGGAGCTCGGCGGTGGGTCGATTCGTATCCATCAGCCTGAATTGCAGAAAAAAGTTTTCGAAGATGTGCTGAAGATCCCGCAAGACGTGGTCGAGAGTCGTTTCGGCTACATGCTCAAGGCCTTTACCTTTGGCGCGCCTCCGCACGGTGGTATTGCTTTCGGTCTCGACCGCATGGTCGCGCTGCTCTGCGGCACGACGAGCATCCGCGATGTGATTGCCTTTCCGAAGACGCAGAGAGGCCAGGATCTCATGGCGCAAAGTCCGACCCCGGTCACTGCGAAGCAACTCAAGGAATTGCACATCCAAACCGTGGTTCCGACCGAGGACTAATCATTCTGCAAATTTCATTTCTCTAAACGGAGTCCGAAAGGGCTCCGTTTTTTTGTGGAAAATTATTCACCACCAAGATCACTAAGAACACGAAGGTTCGGATTTACGGGAGGCAGCAGAGAAGGTAAATATTGAGGTCTGTTTATTCTTCGTATCCTTGGTGATCTTAGTGGTGAAAAGAAAGGGTTTGGAGGTGGTTTTTATAGGTGAATTACAATGGAACAGAGTTGGCACGGTCTCTGCTCAATGGAGGTCGAACCTTCGAAAGGAGGATCCTTAACCTGTTAATAAACTCACTAGTCACAAACCCACCACTATGAAGCAATGGTCCCCGCAACTCACCAAAGGGCTAAAGATGTTCAGCATCTTTACGCTCTTGGCTCTGTTCTCGACAGCTTTCGGCCAGGAAGCTGCGCCACCTTACGAGAGCTACGAACAATTCGCAGAATCCCCCGGATTTGCCCTCTTTACGGTTAATAACCTCTGGATACTCATATCCGCTGCATTGGTTTTCCTGATGCATTTAGGCTTCGCCACTCTGGAGAGCGGACTGACGCAGTCGAAAAACACGGTTAATATTCTCTTCAAGAATATGTTCATCGTGTGCGTGGGTATCCTCGGTTATGCCCTTTATGGCTTTAACGCGATGTATCCAGGCGACTTCAACGGGATCTTCGCCGCGGGTAGCTGGTTCGCAGTCAATAATAACGATGTGTCCATGATGACGGATGTCTACGCACCCTACACATGGTGGAGTGACTTTATCTTCCAAGCGATGTTTGCCGCCACGGCCGCGACGATCGTCTCCGGTGCAGTTGCTGAACGGATCAAGCTCAGCAGTTTCCTGATTTATGCGACAATCCTGGTGACCTTTATCTATCCAATTACGGGTTCATGGCAGTGGGGTGGTGGTTGGCTTTCCTCCCTGTCCTTGGGTGGGATGAATGCTGACGGTGATCCCATCGGCTTTTATGATTTCGCCGGTTCCTCTCTGGTTCATGCGTTTGGTGGGTTTGCCGCTTTGGCTGCCGTTATTGTGCTCGGTCCTCGCTTGGGCAAATACACCAAGGATGGTCGCGTGCGACCGATTCTGGGACACTCGATGCCTCTGGCTATGATCGGTGTATTCCTCCTCTGGCTCGGCTGGTATGGCTTTAATGGTGGCTCGGTTCTGAGTGCTGATCCTCGTGGTGTTTCCTACGTCTTCGTGACGACAACACTCGCTGCTGCCGCCGGATGTATTGGTGCAGTCACGCTCTCTTGGATGTTGTTGAGGAAGCCCGATCTTTCCATGGGCCTCAATGGTATCCTCGCTGGTTTGGTGGGTATTACGGCTGGTGCCGATGTTATCGGCATGGCGTCTGCGATTGTTGTTGGATTGATCGCCGGCGCGCTGGTTGTCCTCTCTGTGCTCTTCTTTGATAAACTAAAGATTGACGATCCAGTCGGTGCTATCTCCGTGCATGGCATCTGTGGTATTTGGGGCACATTGGCCGTCGGTATCTTCGTTGCGGAAAAGAGCTTCCTTAATCAATTGGTGGGCACCTTGGCGATCTCGGCTACCGCCTTTATTGTATCCCTTGTGCTGATGTCAGTCATCAAGGCCATCATGGGTATCCGAGTGAGCGTCGAAGAGGAGACTGAAGGTCTCGATATCGGTGAACACGGTAATGAGGCTTATCCTGATTTCACCACGGCTCACAAATGATCTACTGCGGGCTGGCACTCGACGCTTGCGCCTGAGCAGCTCCCATTTTTAACTCTATCCAGAATCCTCAAAAAATATCCTGCATGAAACTAATTACCGCTATTATTAAGCCATTCAAACTCGAGGAAGTGAAACAAGCTCTCTCCGAAATCGGTGTTGAAGGCATGACCGTGACCGAAGTCAAAGGCTTTGGTCGCCAAAAAGGTCACACAGAAATCTATCGCGGCAGCGAATACACCGTGGATTTCCTTCCTAAGGTGAAACTCGAAATTGCGCTTCCTGATGAACTCATTGCGAAAGCAGTCGATGCCATCGAGAACGCTGCCAAAACCGGCAAGATCGGTGATGGTAAGATCCTCGTCACCCCAATTGATGAAGTGATCCGTATTCGCACCGGCGAGCGCGGCGACACCGCAGTCTAATCGCTTAGTCGGGGAATCGATTCCCGATTTTCAAAAGGCCGAACCTTTCAAGGTTCGGTCTTTTTGTGCACGAATGGGATTTGGTTTTTAATGTGGAAAGCCGGAAATCAGGAAACGGAGGATCCAGCTCTACGAGGCTGGGCTGCATCGCGTCGATAAGATCGTGCGCTCCCCACCTCTGAATCTTACCAGAATAACGCTGATCAGAGTTTGCCGGCGTGGAAGCGAATCGCGCGTTGATAAGTGGTAAGTCCGAGATCATCGGACGTATCGGCGATGGTCATGAGGAGGAGTTTCATTGCCTCGGTATGTTGTCCGGCACCGTGCAGCGCGATGGCGAGAAAGACCTCGAATTCACGGTTGTCGGGAAACTGAGCCTGGGCAGAACGCAACACCTCGATAGCGCGATCGTATTGGCCGAGGCAGCGCAGCGTGGAGCCCAGACCGAGCAGCGCGCCCGATAATTCGTTTTCAGGTAAACCGAGCGCGACGGCTTTCTCGTAGTAGGGTAGTGCTTCCGTTTCTTTCCCAAGCACATCACAAGTCCACGCGAGCTGATAGTTGATCTCGGCGACATTGGGGAAACGTTCATCAATCTTCTTGAGCAAACCGAGCACATGATCGATCTGCCCGCCGTGACGCGCGCCGACGATGATATCGAGTTCTTCCTTCCAGGCGGGACTATCCGAAGTAGCGGTCATAGTCCGATTAACAATGAGTCTGCAGATTGTGGCAATAATCAGAGTCAGTCTCAGGGAGATTTGTCGCACTCTGATACGGAATGCCCCCTAAGTGATTCTCTGAAAGTGGAGATGTGAAGAATCGCTGGATAGGAAACCGGAGCCACTCTCTGTTTCGATTAACCCGAGTGGTTTGCCTGAGATGGAGTAAGAATCACTGAGGCACCCGTTTTTGATGAGGTGCAGTTTGTTGGCGGACCAAGCCACGAGTCTTCCGTTTGGCCCGGCTTTCATGCCTTGCAGGGATGAGTCCAAGCGAGTCGTGAATGCCGGTTTACCCAGAGCGTCGAATCCGACGAGATTTCCAAATTGATCGGCGACATAACAGCACACTTGGTCTGCTGATTTCGCAGGAATCACGGCCAAAGCCACGGGGGGGCCTCCTAGTGTGGCGTCCCAAAGCGGTTCCGCTGTCGCTTCATCATAAGCCGTGATCTGGTTTACTGCACCGTGGCGCAGCACGATGACGCGATCAGGCTGGTCTTTAATCAACGGGCTAATCTGGAAATCGACGACGCCGCAACTATCCCAACCATCCTCCGAGCGACCTTTTGGAGTCAGGCTCTTTTCGTAACGCAATTCTTCATGCGCGAGAGCGCTCCAAGCGCGAACCGTCGAGCAACAGGTAAGCCAAGAATGGCCGACCAGGAATCGTAGCTCCCCTTGGTCGGTTCGATGGGTGCGAATGAGATCGGGTAATCCGTAGGGGCTGATGACATCCGCGAGGGGCGCGCCGGTCGCGGCGTCTAAGGTGATCAGATTGGTGCTACCGGTTCCGGCCACGAGCACGTCCCTTTCATGTTTCTCATCGTGGCCTAAGGCCAAAGAAGCGACCGCGGGCGTGGATTGGAACCAATAGGGCCAGAAGGTGCGTTCAGAGCGGAAAGTGCACTGGTGCTTCCATTGCACATTGCCCTGCAGATCTAGACATAGAATGAGACCGGAAATGCATCCGACGATCAGCCCATCGTTATAGAATGTAATCGCAGTGATTGTTGAATCGCAGTTCGCGATCTGAGTCTGATTCCCTTCGACGTCGATGATCATCACCGATCCATCAACGAGTCCCACTGCCAAGGTCGCGTCAGCCGATTGACTCCATGTGCTGACTTTCGAGGTGAGGCTAAATGACCAACGAACCGGACAGGGTTGGATGGGTATACCTTGTGTAGCGATCGGGACGATTGGAGACGACTCGGTTGGGATGCGACTAGCGGACTGACTGACGATATCGAGTTCGCCTTGCTTCGCTAAGGGCTGGAAATCGAGAGTTTCTTGCGGCCCGATGATGCGCCATCCTTCAATTGTTGTTTCCAAGTGATACCGAGGCCTCGTGGATTCTTTGGTCGCGTGGAGGAGGGTGGCTACTTTGGCGGCCTTGCTCTTCGCGGGTTGGTGCGCGAGCGCGTGGAGCATTGTTTCCCGATTGGGTGGCGTATCGGGCGGCATGCCAAGGGCGGGGTAATCGTTAGTCTCGGAGGTGAGTTTTAGACCCTGATCCACTTGGACAAAAAACCGAAGATCGTCGGTGGACTCGAAGTCCAATGTCGCGAGGTTATCGGCCACTGTTTTGATGCGCCCGCCGCATCGCCAGTTGAGTCCAATCGTGAATTCGTCCTCGGATTCCACCGCTACCTGATCGATGACCAGAAGGTAAGCGTGTGGTTTCCAAAAAACGGTGCGGGTCCAGTGGCATAGGCCGAAACTCGTCAGGTGAAATGAAATCAGGTGCCCTTCGTCGGTCTTACGATTCGTGAGGATTTCAGCTCCAGCAAACATGCCGGGCCCGAGTCCACCGATATCAATGCACACGGTTGAATGCCGCCATGGGTTGGCGCTGGCCGGATAGAGGGGCACAGAATCGGAGGTGATGAGTCGCTGGCCAAAACGCTCATATGTGGCGAGCGATCCGACATTGGGTAGTGCTTTGGCCCCGCCACGCATTCCGATGAGCATGAGGTAATCGTCGTCCGTGCGCCAACCGCTCCGCGCGACGATTCGATCAAAGCCCTTGTGCGGATCGATTGAGGGCGCCTGCCATTTTCTTAGGCGTTCATTTGGCGGAGTGATGATGAGACCGATCGCGTCGGGTATCGTTGCCACGTTATCTCCGGCGTAGGCCTGTCCAGCGGTGAATTGGATGACGCGATCCATTCCTTGCTGCACCCGACGTTCGCGCAGTTCGGCGACATAAAGGTAGTCTCCATCATTGAGCAGATAAGCCAATTTACGCATGAGATTGTAAGGGTAACGCGCGGCGTCGGTTTGCGGTCCCAGCACCAGATCGCCGGTATTGGTGCACAAACCCATTACTCGCTTCGCCCAAACAAGAAGGTGTGGATGAGTCGCGATTTGTTCCGGCCTGCTCAACACCATCCATTCGAGATACACTTCCAGATAAGAACCGTAGCCTTCGGTTAATCCGGTCAGCGGCACATCGACCCCAGCTTGGGATTCAAAGTAAGCATCGGCCTCACCGCGTTTCTCTAGCCATTCAGTTTCGCCGGTGAGGCGCCAAAGCCAATCCGTGCCGACCCAAAGGTTCAGCGCGTCGCATGCGGTATGGCGATTGAAGATGTTCCAATCGTTCCCGTCTGCTTCGATCTCTGCGCTACTGGCGAGTCCGCTTTCTGCGCCGAGGTATTCTTTAATTGCGCCGGTAATTTCAGTGGATTCTTGCAACGAGAAAAGAGGGCTCGATCCGAAGGTGGACCAGAGCTGAAATACACGTAGCGATTTGTAATGATAGAGTTTTCGTAAAACCCCGGTTCTCACTTCGGAAAGCAGGGTCTCTCGGTAACGTTCGCCGTCATCTATTCGTCCGGTGTAAGCGTAGCGGAGACCGAATTGAGACGAGCGGCAGAGGTGAAAATTATCCGCATGCGGTCCATACATGCCCAAACGCAGAAGATGGTCGCGAGCCGAAGCACTGCGAAAACCGGAAACGTAGCTGCGTGCGGGGAGAGCGCTTTCCGGTATGGCGATTTCACTGGGCGACGTGCCCAGCACATCAATGCGATCTTCCGGAAGAGGGAAGTGGCTCTCACCGAGTTGCACCTCAAAACACCATGGTATCTGAGGGCCCGAATATTTTTTTAGACGAGCAATGAATCGATCAGCGGCGGTCTCGATACCTGACGCATTACTGCCGCCGAGCAGCATCACATGATTGCCCGGGCGTTGTGGGGAAAGGAGCGTCTGGATGACCCAGCCTCCGTCTCCGGGATACCAGCGATCCACTAACGTATGCCAGCTAACATAGAGAGATTCGATAAACGGATTATCCGCTAAGCACCCCAGGGCGATGACATGTGGCGTTGGCAGAGCAGGCTGTGTTTGGGCGGCTGCGATGATCGCCGGTTCGGTTCCGAATAGAGACTTGATCGCTTCGGCTACGCGTTTGGCGGCACGATCATGCGAGCCATCGGGAGCGGTGAGAATCGTGACGGCGACTTGGCCGTCTTGGATGAGATCCAGAACGGGCGGGGTGTTCATCAGGAAGAAGTAGCGTTTTCAGCTACGGCTTTTTGTAACGCTGCTCGTGCGAGCAATCTCGTGGAATCAAACGTGGGTAGGGGGCAATCATCGGGCCGGACGATTAGCGGGATTTCGGTGCAGCCCAAGACGACGCCATCGCAACCCTGATCCTTCAGATCCTGAACCACCTCGTTGAAATACAACCGCGCTTCTTCACGGATCACACCATAGACCAGTTCATTAAAAATGATGTCGTCGATTTTTTCGCGTTGGTCGGCGTTGGGGATCTTACAAGCGATGCCGAATTTTTTCAGCGTCTCGGGATACACTGGGCCGGTCATCAGATATTTGGTGCCGGTAATCGCGAGACAGGAAAGTCCGGCCTTCTTGGCTGCGGCTGCGACTGAATCTGCAATGTGAATCCACGGGATCGGGGATTCGGCTGAAACGAGATCAAACGACTGATGAATCGTATTATCCGGGCAGAGGGCGAAATCCACACCGCATGTCTGTAGTTTGCGCGTGGAGGAGAGCATCAAATCAGCCACGGCCCGCCAATCACCCGCGCGAATACCGACCATATATTCACCGAGTGGGTGGGTGTGCATGGTGATCTCCGGATGCATGTGCTCGCCCATGATCTCTTTGGCCTCGGCACAGATGGTGCGGTAGCAAAGAGCAGCGCCTTCGGCACTGCAGGCGACGATTCCGATGTGTAAGCTCATGATGATTTTTGGGAGAAATTAACGCTCGAGCAGACGCCCGTAGGTTTCGGGGCGTCGATCAGCGATGAACATTTCGCGGTAGTCGTCATGCTCGTCTTTACCGAAGTGAGGGCGATCAAGACGTTCATCCAAATCGATGGTGCCGATGGCGAGACCGGGTTGGAATCCCGCGCTAAATCGCCATTCGCCGCGAGGACCAATCACGCCACTGCGGGCCAATGCTCCATGGGAAACCCAAGGGGTGCCAGCTTCGGGTCCGAGTGAGATCGAGGCCAAATAGACTCCGTTGTGAATCGCGGTGGCGCGCATCAGCGAGATCACGTAATCGTCGCCCCAGAGGCCCGCATAGTGAGTGGGCCAGAAGAGAATTTCGGCGCCATTGAGCGCGAGACAGCGGGCCGATTCCGGAAAGTGGATGTCGTGACAGATGAAGACACCGATGCGTCCAAAATCCAAATCGAAGACCGGCCAGGTGTCGCCATTGATTTTACCGGAATCACGTTCGCCTTTGGTGAGGTGCACTTTCTCGTAGACCCCTACGACCGCGCCCTTGCGATCAAACACGATGGCCACGTTTTGAAATTTTCCGTGGTGAAAGCCGACGGTGGGCAGGATGAGATTAATATTATGCGTGGCCGCTTGTTGTGAACCCCACTGGAAATCAGGACCATCCAGCACGTCCTCGAATGCGCCTTCCTGATCTTTCAGGAGCACATCAATTCCGTGGCCGGGAGCACCTTCGGAGAAACAAATAATATCGGCTTTTTCTTGCGAAGCCTGAGCTACCAAAGGTGCCATTTGGCGATGGTGATGCTGCCGGATCTCTCCCGGGGTGGGCCCTTCGGGCCAACCGTTGGCTTCCTGGGCTAGGGCGATCTTTACGTTTCTACTCATAGGGCGATTTCGTTTTGTGATGCCTTGATTTGAATCGAATGCTACGCGCTGGTGCCCTGCTGGCGATCGTAGAGGGTGCGATAAAGGGGATTTGAATTGTAGAGCTCGGCATGGGGGCCGTTGCCGACGATGTGGCCTTGATCGAAGACGAGAATCTTGGAGGCGTCGCGAATCGTGCTGAAGCGGTGGGCAATGATCAGCACGGTCTTGCCCACAACGAGTTTACGGAGGGCATCCTGAATCATCTGCTCACTCTGCGAATCGAGGGCGGAGGTAGCTTCGTCGAGGATAAGAATCGGGGCGTTGCGGAGAAATGCCCGGGCAAGGGCAAGACGTTGCTTTTGTCCACCAGAGAGGAGAGCACCGCGTTCTCCGACAGTGGTTTCGTAGCCTTGGGGGAATTCGCGAATGAACTCATCGGCGTGCGCATTGCGCGCGGCTTCCTCGACTTCCTCGCGCGTGGCTTCGGCCCGACCAATTAGCAGATTGTTGTAGATCGTGTCGTTGAAGAGCACGGGGTCTTGAGAGACGACAGCGGTGTTGCCACGCAGATCGGCGATGTTGAGCTGACGGACATCATGACCATCAACGCTCACGGAGCCTGCAGTGGCTTCGTAGAAGCGAGGGACGAGATTGGCGAAGGTGGATTTACCTGCGCCGCTGGGGCCGACCAGGGCGCATACGGTGCCAGCGGGGATGTCGACATCGATGCCATGGAGAACGGGTTCGCCGGTTTTGTAGGCGAAGGTGACATCGTTGAATTTTAGATCACCGCGCAGACGACCCACCTTCACCGGATCGGCGGGATCGGTGATGGTGACGGGCTCATCGAGCACATATTCAAGTCGCATGAGTGCGCTGGTGCCACGTTTGGTCTCGTTGTTGAGAGCACCGAGTTTTTTGATCGGTTCGTAGCTGGAGTAGAGGGCTACGATGATGGCGAGAAAGGACTCCAACCCCACACCGGAGCGGTAGGCGTAGATGAGGGTGAAGGCTAAACCGAAGGCGGAGATAATCTCGATGGCCGGGTTGAGCGCTTGAGCGTATTTGACGGCCTTCATCTGGAAGTTGATCAGCGCGCGACTGGCCACGGCAAAGCGGTCGGTCTGGTGCTGCTCCAAGCCGAAGGCGCGCACTTCCTTGGCGGCGCTGAGGTTTTCGGCGAAGCGATCGGTCACGGTGCCGATTTGGGCTTGGATCTGATGAGCTCGGGCGAGGAGTTTCTTACCGATGAATCGGATGGGAAAAACGCAAACGGGAATCAAGGCGAGGCAGACGAGAACGAGGACGATCCCTTCTTCATTAAAGGCGGCCCAGATGAGATAGCTGATGGACCCGAGTAATGTGGCAGGTTGTTTAATGCCGTCGTTGGCGATCGCAGTGAGAGAAAATTGAAGCTGATTAGTATCTGCGATGCCGCGCGAAATGAGGTCGCCCGAGGTCTGACGTTGGATGAAGGACAGGGGGAGAAACTGGAGTTTGCGGAAGAAATCAAAACGCAGGGCCTCCAGCACTTTGACCCCAGAGTATTGGATCAGGTAGCTGTTGATGAAGCCGGCAACGCCACGAATGAGGAAGATCGCGGGTAGCCAGGAGGCGACGAGAATCAATTGGCCGGTGGTGAGTCTGACCGCGTCTTCGGCAAAGATTCGCGGGAAGACCAACTTGATCATGAGCGGCAGGCCGGCTCCGCTGGCGACGCCGTAGATCACGCCCGCGATGATTGCCCCGATCAATGGACCGCGGACAGGACGAAGGTATTTAAAGTAAGGCCGGAAGCGGCTCATAAGCATACGGTAGAGAACGCGATCGAAGAGATGCGTTCCACCTCAATCTTTCGATGATTGCACATCAAGCGCATCGCGCAGTCCGTCACCGAGAAAATTGAGCGAGAATAGGGTCAGCGAGAAAACGCTACCGGGGAACAACAGTAGCCACCAAAACTCTTCCATCTTTTCCGCGCCATCCTTGATGAGGACGCCCCACGAGCTGAGTGGCGGTTGCACGCCAAGTCCGAGAAAACTCAGGAACGCTTCGAGCAACATCACGGCGGGGATGGTTAGCGTGGTGTAAACGATGATCGGCCCGAGCACGTTGGGGATCATGTGACGGAAAATAATGCGACGTTTGCCGAGGCCGATGGAACGGGCGGCTTCGATGAATTCCATGCTCTTGATCGACATGATTTGCCCACGCACGATTCGCGCCATGGTGAGCCATTCGACCGCGCCGATCGCTACGAACAGGAGCACGATGTTTCTCCCGAAAAAGACCATCAGCAGAATCACAAAAATCGTGAAGGGTAGGGCATACATGATATCGACGATGCGCATCATGAAGGCATCGATCTTACCGCCGAAAAATCCGGCGGTCGCGCCGTAAATCACCCCAATCGTCAACGCTACAAGGGTCGCGCACAGGCCGACGCCGATGGAGATGCGCCCGCCAACGAGGAGCCGCACGAACAGGTCGCGTCCGAGCGTGTCGGTGCCGAGCCAGTGTTCAGCACTCGGGGCCGAGGCCCCGAGATAGAGATCCTGATCCTCATAGGAATAACTGCTGATCAGTGGGCCGAAAATACAGGCGATCGTGAGCACGATCAGGGTGACGCCACCGAAGACCGCGATTTTATTTTTTGAAAGGCGGTGCCAGGCGTCGCGCCAAAGCGAGGAGCCTTGTTCAAGCTCGATGGGCACGTCGGGAATGGGTTCGGAAGGTAGAATCGTAGGCATGGCGCGCGCTTATTCGAATTTCAGTTTGGGGTTCAGCCAAACTTGGACGACGTCCACGATGAGATTGAGGATAACGATCAGACTCGCGTAGAGAATGACGGTTCCAAGCACGAGAGTGTAGTCGCGGTTGAACGCGCTGTTCACAAACTCACGGCCCAAGCCGGGGATTTGGAAGATCGTTTCGATGACAAATGATCCCGTGAGAATACCGGCGATGGCGGGTCCGAGAAACGAGATCACGGGCAGAATACCGCCGCTTAGTGCGTGACGAAAAATCACGCGGAATTCCGAAGCCCCCTTGGCTCGCGCGGTGCGGATGTAGTCCTGATTGAGCACTTCGAGCATGCCGCCGCGAGTGAGTCGCGCGACGTAGGCGGCGTAAACCATGCCGAGGGTCGCGGAAGGGAGCACGCGGTCTATATTCGTATACCAACCGGAGGCGTTGAACCAGCCGAGGTGGATCGCGAAAAACAAGACGAGTAACGGCCCGAGCACAAAGGTGGGCACGCAGATGCCAATCATGGCGACGGAGCTCGCGAGATAATCGAAGAACGAGTTACGTTTGACCGCGGCGATCACGCCGAGGATGAGACCGAAGAACAGGGCGATGCCGAGGGAGATCGCACCGAGTTCGATCGAGACGGGCAGCTTATCGGCGATGATTTCATTCACCGTGCGGCTCGCGTATTTGAAAGAAGGGCCGAGATCACCATGGAACAGCAAGTTGCCCATGTAATCGAAATACTGTTGGTAGAGCGGCTTATCGAGACCGTAGTGCGCTTCGAGATTACGCAGGATTTCTGGGGTGACTGCTTTTTCCGCCGTGAAAGGCCCACCCGGAACAAACCGGATCATGAAAAATGTGGCCGTAACAATAACCCAGAGCACGGGAATGATCTGGAGGAGACGGCGGGCGATGAAGCGAAACATGGAGTTCGGAGATCGAAGATCGGAGTTGGGAGACCGAGAACGATGGGGACGATGAAGATGAAGCGTCGGTTTGGGAAACGAAAACTGCGGAGAGGATTATTTGAGAATGGAGCTCAAGATCAGAATGGTCATGGCGAAGGAGTTCCGCCGGGCAGCACCACTGCGGCAATCCACGAACAGGCAAGTGTGGCCGACTAGTAAAGCGTAGATGGCCGGCGTCTCCCGCTCAGCGGGCTCCTCGCCATGACAGAAGGGGTTATTCTTCGATGTAGATGTATTTGACAGGATGATTGTCCAAGAGAGTGGGCCAGTAGCCTTTTACTTTCGGATTCATCGCATAGACGCGTTTGTAATAATAAATGGGAATGACGGGCAGCTCATCGACGAGGATCGCATCCATCTGCTGGTAGATTTCGTAGCGATCGGTATTGTTCTTCGCTTTGAGGGCATCGGCAGCGAGTTGATCGTATTCCGCGTTGGACCAGCCGGTGTCGTTGTTCATATTATCAGTCGTCCAGATTTCGAGGAAGACATTGGGATCAACGTAGTCGGCGATCCAACCTGCGCGCTGGACCCAGTAATCCTTGTTGTCCTGCGAATCGAGATAGACCTTCCATTCCTGATTGGTGAGCTGGACATCGATGCCGAGATTGGTGCGCCACATCTGCTGAATGGCTTCGGCGATCGCGCGGTGATTTTCGGAAGTGTTATAAAGGAGTTCGACGTGTGGAAAGTTCTTCCCATTGGGATAGCCCGCTTCAGCGAGGAGGCGTTTGGCATCGGCGAGATCACCAGTGAGCTGGGCGCGCGGGGAGTAACCGGCAGTGCCGGGATAACTCACCGCATAAGCAGGGTCTTGCCCCCCGCGCGTGACGTTTCGAACTAGACTGTCGCGATCAATCGCGAGTGCGAGAGCTTTGCGCACTCGTTTGTCATCCAGCGGGGGACGCGTGACATTCAGACGGTAGTAGTAGATGCCGAGGTAGGGCTCGATGCGGAGGGATTCGGGATAGTCTTTCCGATAGGCATCCACCTTCGCATTGGGGAGCTCGTTGGTTTTATCGAGTTGGCCGGTGCGAAACGTGCGTTCTTCGCTAGAAATGTTTTCGGTGGGATAAAAGCGGATTTGGTCGAGTTTCACCGTCTCAGCATCCCAGTAATGCGGGTTGCGCTCCATCACGATGCGTTGATTCGGTTGCCAGTCCTTCAGTTGAAAGGGGCCGTTGGAAACGAAATTTCCTGGCTGGGTCCAGCGGGTGCTTTTGTCGGTGAGGCTACCGAATTGCGCGATCACTTTGAAAGGAACGGGATACCACGCGTAGTGACTCGCGAGAATCCGCAGGAAAAACGGGGTGGGGTTGTTAAGAGTCACCTGCAAGGTCCGCTCATCAAGGGCTTTGAAACCTACTTTCGAGTAATCCTCCAGGTTGCCCTTGTTGTAATCTTCCGCGCCGACGACGAACCAGAGCAGATAAGAATACTCAGCGGCGAAGGCCGGGGTCAGCATCCGCTTATAAGACTGCACGAAATCCTCTGCAGTGATGATCTCGCCGTTGGACCATTTTGCATTCTCACGCAGGCGAAATGTATATATTAAATTATCATCGGAGATTTCCCAGCTTTCCGCCATGCCGGGCACGGGATCGAGGTTCTTCGGATCTGGAGTAACGAGCCCCTCAAACAAGGCCATCAACAGATTTGATTCGGGCACGCCGGTAACCACTTGCGGGTCGAGGTCCTGAGGCTCGGCGCCGTTGCCCACGTTATAAACCATTAGCTTCTTACCGTCTGCACCAATCGGAGCGTCGTAGCCTGACGAACCTGAATTGTTTTTAGCGCATCCCGTAAAGATAAGGACGGCGGCAAGCGGTAGACAGGTAGCAAGTAATCGTCGAATCATGCCCTGAGGTAGCAGGATGAGGGAAGCTCACGCAAGCCCTGCGGCACTCGGTGAGGAGGCGAATCGCCCTAAAGGATTAAGGCTAACCGGCAATTGGGGCAGTCGAAATGCTCTTGCCCGCCTATGCGCCAAAGGTGGTCAATTGGCCAACACTGACGAAACCTCGGGCTAGTAATCGGATCAACGTTCTTCCGTCACGCGAGGTAAAGTTTACTCTACCACAAGAATGTCGCATTGACCCCTTTTCTGGCTCCCTCCGCTTGTGACGGCGAACCCTCCGCTAAGTTAGCCCGCAAGACTTTGAGGGACGATTCCGGAAAAAACACCGAGCGCATCGGTTGGTGATAGCCTCCACCCGCTGCGGTGAAAGCACTTAATGCGTCATGCCGCTAACGAGGACTCGTTGCAGACCGATCGAACTACCCAACGACCTGCCCGTCGTTCCCAATAACAGGGAAGACGCAGGTCTACCTGTTGTCAGCGACGACGGCGGCGCAGGACAACGAGGCCGAAAACCGCAAGGCCGGCCAAGGCAGCGTAAGTCGATGGCTCAGGCACCGCCGCCGTCGTGCCGAAAACGGCAAGGTCGGTGCCAGCGCTGTTGAAAATGCGCAACTGCCCATCGGCCCCAAACGAATAGAAGCGAAACTCGGTGGCAGACGAAACGTTTTGCAGTGCCGACACCGCGGAAAGGTCGATTGAATAGGTGCTAGAGGAAGAACCGGCGACGGATCCGTTCCACAACCCAGAGCTCGAGGTGAACCCCGTCGCGCTAGACATCAGCACGGCGGTGTGAGTGCTCCCCGAATTAGTAGAGAAATACACCGTAAGCGAGCTGACACTAAACTGACCGTTCGCACTAGGCGTAAGCGTGAAACGCAAATATTTGTCGTCGGTTATCGCGTTGGCCAACGAGGTGGAGGACATATTGCCTCCGGCAATCGTGCCCGAAGGCCCCGTGATGGCCACTCCAGCGCCATGGCCGATGGTCGCGGATGCCAGATTGCTATCGAGCGTCGTGGCAGGGCGAGGTAGGTTTGAACCTGAATCGATGCCGTCAAATTCCCACGTGACAATCTGCGCGTTGAGATCGGTGGTGGCAAGGCAGCCAGCCGCCGCGAGGGCGAGCAATACAACGGAGCGACGGGTCGCGGCCAGTAAAGAGGAAGGGGTAAATTGCATAAATTCCAAACTAGGAATCGACACCTTCGAAAATTCTCCCCTTCGAAGGAAGAAAATTTTTCAATAAAATAGGTTTATAGCAGGCGCTCCGAAGCGTGGGCTGAAATGGCGTTAGTCCTGTATTTCCTGATGTTGACGACGAGTCGCAGATTTCCGGTCGAAATCATGATAAACTCCAGCCGCTCGATTTTGTCTTCGCGTCGAATGGTCCAAATTTCAGTCAAACTCCCACTCATACCAACCGCTCTGGAGAATTGGACTTTGGGTAGGGCGCGCCGATCACTCATTCGCGGGCGGCCCGGCGGTCCGCCCCTACCCCCGGCTTGCCGGGGCGCCTGCTCGGCGCAGGCGGGCCAAAGTCCAAAACAAAAGAGACGTTGGTATCACTAGGCGTCGGTAGCCATCAATCACGAACTCCTTGGCTCTGCCGAGCGGCTGACGGTCGATGATTTCAAATTTATCACGGCCATAGGACTTCCCCAAATAATGTCGCAAGGGAATATAAGGGACAGGTTAAAAACAATTGACATGCGAATTAACGAGGAAGATGTTTCGGAGTGATGAGAGGAGCACGGATCAAAGTAGATGCAGGTGATGGCGAGGCGGTGTATCACTGTATGAGTCGGACCGTGAACGGGGAGATGCTTTTTGATGACGTGGCCAAGGAGATCTTGCGTAAACAATTACGCCAAGTCGCAGAGTATTGTGGGGTGCAAATCGTGACTTATGCGCTGATGAGTAATCACTTTCACGTTTTGCTCCGCGTGCCGAAGAAGACTGCCGTATCTGATAACGAACTGCTACGTCGCTATGCCGTGCTCTATCCGAAACCG